>LNFM01001204.1_pt1 | contig 136435 bp, 127 predicted proteins | sample 596031 | NCBI WGS metagenome assembly LNFM01 (sample SAMN04254537, study PRJNA301005) | activated carbon metagenome | isolation source: dual media filters at the Ann Arbor, Michigan drinking water treatment plant | place: USA: Ann Arbor | reverse complement strand
CCGTTCACCGGGGAGATCACGTTATAAGCCGTCAACCCACTGCGCAGGGAAGGCCGGATGCTCTCCGCTGGACCTGTATGCTCGTGTGCGCATTCTTAGTGCACAATGCACACGAGACCGCGGGTGCAGCGCGCACCCGGTCTTCCCTGCGCCCTCTCGATTCAGAGGGCCGACGAAGATGCAAACCTCGGGCGAAACATGCCGCGAGATCGCGAACGCATATTCAGTCGTCATCACCCGTTCCGTCGTCATCACCCGGAAAGCGGGTGATCCAGTATTCCAGAGACAGCAGTGATAGAGAATCGAGAAGCCGCGGCGTACTGGATCGCCCGGTCAAGCCGGGCGATGACGACTTTGTCTGGAGATTCTGGATTGCCTCGCATCGTCACGCGCGCATTCGCCCGACACGTTGGCTTGCAATGACGTGGCAAACCAACAATGCCGACCGGAAACTACTGCAGCGTGATCGCAAGGCCGCTGAGATCCGCGTTCGCCATCAATCCCACCTGATGCCCGCTCAGTTCCAGCACCGCGCCCTTCTGGTTGGTCAGCACGATGGCGCGCGCGCCGCGGCCGACCGCGATCCCCGCACCGGCGGCGCCGTAGACGCCGGCGACGTCGGACGGACGGTAGATGTTGCTGACGCGGCCGCGCAGCACCGTCTTCGAACCGCCGAACACCAGGCCGTAGTCGATGCCGCCGGTCGAGAGCGCGTAGCGCCGGCCGCGGAAGTTCAGCACGCCGGTGCCGCCGGAGCCGCCGATGATCCAGCCCGCCTTGTAGATCGTAAGCTGCACGAAGCCCTCGTCGGCGCGCGCGGCGCCGGAGAAGGTGACGCCGGCAGCTGCGGCCAGCGCCAGCACGGCGATACGGATGGCGTGCGAGATCTTCATCATGCGGTCTCCCGGAAAAATTGGTGATGCGGCGACGCGTGACGCGGGCGTCGCGGCGCAACGCGAGTCGCGCCGGTATGATTGTAACCGATCGGCCGATCAGGAACAGCGCATTCGTACGCTCCGGGTTCCCCACGGAGCAGCACATCACCATCAACGCGACATAGTTTCATCAAACTCCGGCGGACAAAATTTCGCCGTTGCGAACGCGTGCTTGTTGATCGCAGCGATCATTGCCGCTAAAGAAGTTGCGTCCGAAGGCACGGGCAGGAAAATGAACGGCCCTGTGAACTACATTGCGTTCATCGGGACCGTGTCGCGCCATGCTACCGTTCTGCGAGTTCCTCCTGTTGCTCGGAGGTCGATCAAGGCAAATGTTCATGCTTCCCGGGATCGAGGAGACCATCATACCGGCAACGAAGGCGCAGATCGCCTGCGATCGCGATCGCCTCGTGTCCGGAGCTATCGGCGGGTCGTGAGCGCGCGCGCCGTTGCCTTTCCAGCGGAGGCAACGGCGCGCCGGCGGGGGTCACTCCCCGCCCTGACCACCTTGTGTCATCCGGCCCGCTTGCTATCCTCCGCCAAAATCAAAAGCAGAGGAAGCGCCGCATGCCCCTTCTCCAGAACCACATTGCCGTCGTCACCGGCGCCGGCTCCGGCATCGGGCGTGCAATCGCCGCAGGCTACGCCCGCGAGGGCGCGCGGCTGGTGCTGCTCGACCTCGACGAGAACACCGCGGCGGAAGCGGCCAGGGAAATCCGCGACGCCGGCGGCAAGGCGGATAGTTTCGCGCTCGACGTCGCCCGCCGCGAGGACTGCGTCGCGATGGCAAAGCGCATCGCCGACAAGGTCGGGCAGGTCTCGATCCTGGTCAACAACGCCGGCATCGTCCGCCGCAACGGCATGCTGGGTGCGGCCGCCGACGTCATCAAGGACTGGGAAGACATCATCGCCATCAACCTCACCGGCGTGTTCAACGTGACCCATGCGTTGCTGGAACCGTTGCGCGCCAGCAAGGGGCGCATCGTCAATATCGGTTCGATCCAGTCCTTCGTGCATGTGCGCACGCCAAGCTCGCCGGCCTACACCGCCTCCAAGCACGGCGTGCTCGGCTTCACCAAAGCGCTCGCCGCCGAACTCGGCAAGGAAGGCGTGCGCGTCAACGCGATCGGCCCCGGCTTCATCGCCACCGCCATCAACGCCAAGGCCCGCGCAAGCAATCCGGAACTGGTCAAGACCTTCATCGACCACACCCCGCTCGGCCGCGCCGGCACCGCGGAAGACATCGTCGGCCCCGCGATCTTCCTCGCCTCTGATCTGTCGGCCTACGTTTCCGGCTCGATCGTGATGGTGGACGGCGGCTACCGGGCGGTATGAGCGCCATGTCCACCGCGCCGCATTTCGAGATCGACGTATCAAGCTTCTGGGCCGATCCCTATCCCGATCTGGCCAGGATGCGGAAGGAGGCGCCGATCGCGTTCGTGCCGCAGCTCGGCTCGACGGTGTTTACCCGGCGCGACGACATCTTCAGCCAGGAGAAGCGCATCGACGTGTTCTCCTCGCACCAGCCGAACGGGCTGATGAACGTGCTGATGGGCCACAACATGATGCGCAAGGACGGCGAGGCGCATATGGCGGAGCGGCAGGCGATGTTCCCCGCGGTGTCGCCGCGCACGGTGCGCGACATTTGGGTCCGCCAGTTCAAGGCCCATGGCGACCGCATCCTCGACGAACTCGCGCCGCAAGGCCGCGCCGACCTCTGCAAGGCGTTCGCGCTGCCGCTTTCGGCGGAATGCCTGAAGGACGTCACCGGCCTGACCAACATGCGCTTTGCCGACATGGATGCGTGGTCGCAGGCGATGATCGATGGCATCGCCAACTACACCGGCAACAAGGAGATCGAAGCGCGCTGCCATGCCGCCACCGCCGGCATCGACGCCGCGATCGACGACATGGTGCCGGTGCTGAAAAAACACCCGAACAGCTCGATCCTCAGCGTGCTGCTGGCGGCCGGGCAGAACATGGACAGTGTCCGCGCCAATATCAAGCTGGCGATCTCGGGCGGCCAGAACGAGCCGCGCGACGCCATCTCGGGCGCGATCTGGGCGCTGTTGAACCATCCCGATCAGCTTGCGCTGATCGAGAGCGGCAAGGCGACATGGCTCGACGCCTTTGAGGAATATGCGCGCTGGATCGCGCCGATCGGCATGTCGCCGCGCCGGGTCGCCCGGCCATGGTCGTATGGCGGCGTCGATTTCGCGCCTGAGGACCGCGTGTTCTTCATGTTCGGCTCGGCCAACCGCGACGAGGCCTGCTTCAGCGCGCCCGACCGCTTCGACATCACCCGCGACACCCAGAAGAGCATCGCCTTCGGCGCCGGCCCGCATTACTGCGCCGGCGCCTTTGCCTCGCGCGCCATGGTCGCCGACGTCGCGCTGCCGGGCGCGTTCGCGCGGCTGAAAGGCTTGCGGCTGGACGCGCGCGAGCCGGTGCGGATCGGCGGCTGGGCGTTTCGCGGCCTGCTCAACCTGCCGGTCGAATGGGATGCGCCCTAGCCGTCGTGCAACAGGCGCATGCGGCGGAAGGTCCAAAGCATCGCGCGATACCAGAAGTAGCCGGCCAGCGCGCCGCAGATCGCGAGAATGACGATATGGGCCGGATCGTAAACGCCGCTCCACCACAACATCCCGCCGACCCAGAAAATCGTGAAGGCAATACTGCCCAGTTTCAACCGCCTGACCTGATCCATGACACCTCTCCGATGGCTGACAAGTCGCGCCATCATGGGCGGCGACGGGCTCCCTAACCGTGACATGCGTCACGCCGCCGGCGGAACCGGCAGGTCACCCGAACCGCGCCCTCGAGCGCTCCCTCGCTTTTTCGGCCTCGACCTCGCGGTCGCGCGCCGGCGCGTGGGTCTGCAGCGAGGCCAGCAGGCGCCGCGCGCTGTCGGAGACTTCGGACACCGCGCGGTTGAACGCCTCGGCGTTCGCCTGCGATGGCGAATTGAATCCGGACAGCTTGCGCACGAATTGCAGCGCCGAGGCGTGGATTTCCGCAGGCGTTGCCGGCGGATCGAAATTGAACAAGGTCTTGATGTTGCGGCACATGATTCCCTCCGGCGCGAATTCGAACGGCGGCCGTTGCTCCCGAGGACGAACAGCCGGTGCAATATCCGACGCTCTCGCCTATTCTGCCATGAAAGACACGGCGCGGCATGACCGAGCCATGCACATATCGGAGAACAACCCTTGACCGATTTCAGCGCCGGCGACCTCGCCACCATCTATCCCGCCCCCTCGCCCCGCGTGATCGCCAAGGCGCGGCCGGAGATCGACGTTCACGCCGGCAAGTTCATCGGCATGTCGCCGTTCTGCGTGCTGGCGACATCGGGATCGGACGGCAGCGTCGACGCCTCGCCGCGCGGCGGCAATCCCGGCTTCGTCCATGTCGCCGGGCCGAACCTGCTGCTGATGCCGGACCGTTCCGGCAACAACCGGATCGACAGCTTTCGCAACATTGTCGAGGGATCCGGCCAGGTGCAGCTGATCTTCTTCGTGCCGGGCATCGACGAAACGCTCCGCGTCGGCGGAACCGGCACGCTGTCGGCGGATCCGGAGCTGATCGAATCGATGGTGGAGTTCGGCAAGCCGCCGCGCGCGGTGCTGCGCATCGCGGTCAAGGAGGCCTATTTCCACTGCGGCAAGGCGCTGATGCGGGCGAAGCTGTGGGCGGGCGAGGCTCGGGTCGAGCGCGCGGTGATGCCGAGCATCGGCGAGGTGATTCATGACCAGACCGGCCTCGGCGAGCGGGAAAGCCAGGACCTGATCTATGCGCGCTACCAGACCCAGCTGTGAGTGCGCTAGAACGACTCTGGCAGCGGCATCCGGCGGTGCTTTCACGCACCGCACTTGAGCCTTGAATTCGCAACATTATCAGCGCTATCGAGCCACCGGCCAATGCAGCCCGATGTCGGGATGGGTGTCATATCGCATCGCAACATGGCCCGATATCCGCCATGATTTTCGTTGATTGAGGCTTGGCCGTTCATTGATCCTTTAAGGCAGATGTGGAACTTTCGCTGCAATCGACCGCCTCCAGGCGGTCTAAGCTCCCGGAGAAAGGTAAGGCCATGAAGAAGACAATACTGGCGCTCGGCGCCGCCGCAGCGCTGGCCGTGGCGATCCCGGCTCCCGCCCAGGCACAGCGCGGGGTCGCCGCCGGCGTCGCCGCGGGATTGCTCGGTGGCGCCATCATCGGCGGCGCGATCGCCTCCCAGAACGGCTATTATCATGGCCCGGGCTATTATGGCCCCGGCTATGGATATGGCGGCCCGGCCTATGTCGTCGATCCCGGTTACGGCCCGCCCTGCTTCTGGCAGAAGCAGCGCTTCTGGGACGGCTATGGCTGGCGCGTTCGCAGCGTCAGGGTCTGCGACTAACCGCCATTCAGCTATATTGAGACTGACGCAAGTCCCGGAAGATCACCGCTTTTTCCGGGACACAGGTGGTTTTTCGCCTGTTGCCGATAATCAGCGCGCCGCGCTCATCGAGCGCAGCACGGCTTCGCTCGGCCAGCAATCGACCTTGAGGCCGGCGGATTTCTGATACGCCCCCACCGCCGCGCGGGTCTGCATGCCCGCCTTGCCGTCGAGCTTGTCCTTGTAGAGGCCGATCCGCGTCAGGTGACGCTGCATCGCTTCGACATCGCTGGAGCGCAACTGTGTCGAGGCCGACCACGGCGTGGCGAGCGGGAGCGGGCTGATGATGCGGTCGCTGAGATGGCCGACGAACAGCACATAGAGGTCCGAAAAATTGTACTCCTTGATGACGAAGTAGTTTTTGGTGGTGAGGAACGCCGGGCCGTAGATCCCCTCCACCTGCAGCAGCGAGGCCGGTTGCGCCTGTTCGGCAGCGCTCAGCTTTTGTCCGCGCACTGGCACGAAGCCCGCGCGCAGCCATTCGCCGATCGGCCTGGTCACTTCAGGCACGCCCATGGTGCAATCGGCATTGGCGGGCGCCTTGACCTCATAGGCCCAGCGCAGGCCGGGTTGCCAGCCCTTGTTGACAAGCTGCTGCGCCGCGGAAGCCAGCGCATCCGGAACCGAATTCCAGATGTCCACCTTGCCGTCGCCGTCCATATCGACGCCGTGCTTGTAATATTCGGACGGCAGGAACTGGGTGAGCCCGGTGGCGCCGGCCCAGGAGGCGCGAAAATCCTTGCGCGCCACAGCGCCCTCGCCGAGGAGCTTCAAGGCCTGGATGAATTCGCCGCGGTACTGGTCCTTGCGCCGGCTGACATAGGCCTGCGTCGCCACCACGCGCAGCGTATCGTAAGGCAGCCGGTAGCGGCCATAATCCGTCTCGCGGCCCCAGATCGCCAGCACGACGCTGGCGGGAACGCCGAAGCGCTGTTCGATCTCGCCGAGCGCCGCGCGATGCTTCTGCATCAGTTTCTGCCCCTCGGCCGCCAGCCGCGCGATCGAGGATTCCCTGACATAGTCGGCCGGCACCTGAACGAACTCGGCCTGCGCCGGCGCGCCGGTGGCGGGCCGTCCCGGCAGCAGCAAATCGGGCAGCTTGTAATCCGGCTCCAGCCCGCGGGTCTCGGCGTCGAACGTCGCGCGCGATACGCCGGCCGCCTGCGCCTCCGGCCACAGCGAGGCGATGAACCGGGCGAAGGCGGCATCAGCGGCGCGGGCCGGCGATGGTAGCGCCAGCGACAGGACGATCGCCAACGCGCAAACGCCCCTCATCGCGGACCCGCGCGGCGAATCCGCCCGCTCAATGCGCCGCCGGATTTTTGGCTGTTTCAATCGAATCCTGGGAAAGCTTGTCGACATAGGCGATGCCGATGGCCGACAGGATGAACACGGTGTGGATGATGGTCTGCCACATCACGCCGGTTTCGGTGTAGGTGCTCTTGCCCGACGCGAGCGCACCGGCCTCGATGAAGGTGCGCAGCAGATGGATCGAGGAAATGCCGATGATGGCCATCGCCAGCTTGATCTTGAGCACGCTGGCGTTGACGTGACTGAGCCACTCCGGCTCGTCCGGGTGGCCCTGCAAATTGAGGCGGGAGACGAAGGTCTCGTAACCGCCGACGATCACCATCACCAAGAGGTTGGAGATCATGACAACGTCGATCAGGCCGAGCACCGCCAACATGATCTGCTGCTCGCTGAAATCGAAGGCATGGGCAAACAGGTGCCACAGTTCCTTGACGAACAGCACCACATAGACGCCTTGCGCGACGATCAGGCCGACATAGAGCGGCAATTGCAGCCAGCGCGAGCCGAAGATCAGCATCGGAATCGGCCGCAACATTTTTCGCTTACCTTTGGGCGGCAAGGGGGTTTCGGGAGTAAGGGACATAGGATGGACTTTCTGTGCGCGACTCAATGTTGGCAGCGCGACTACTCTAGCACCCGGATATGGCACATTCCGGACGCCCCGGGGCGCAGTGGAAAAATTGGCGCGGACACGACGCAAAGGTCCATTCGATTGTTCTCAGGGAACGGTGCGAACAAAACCCGCCCTCACCGCGTCAGCTTTTTGTACTTCACCCGGTGCGGAATGATGCTGTCCTGGCCGAGGCGCCGCATCTTGTCCTTCTCGTAGTCCTGGAAGTTGCCTTCGAACCACTCGACATGGCTGTCGCCTTCGAACGCCAGGATGTGGGTGGCGATGCGGTCGAGGAACCAGCGATCGTGGCTGATGATGACGGCGCAGCCGGCGAAATCCTCCAGCGCCTCTTCCAGCGCGCGCAGCGTATCGACGTCGAGGTCGTTGGTCGGTTCGTCGAGCAGCAGCACGTTGGCGCCGGACTTGAGCATCTTGGCCAGATGCACGCGGTTGCGCTCGCCGCCCGACAGGGAGCCTACCTTCTTCTGCTGGTCGGCGCCCTTGAAGTTGAACGAGGAGCAGTAGCCGCGCGAATTGACTTCGCGCTTGCCGAGCAGGATCAGTTCATTGCCGCCTGAAATCTCCTCCCAGACGTTCTTCTTGCCGTCCAGATCGTCGCGCGACTGGTCGACGTAACCGAGATGCACGCTTTCGCCGATGGTGATGGTGCCCTTGTCCGGCTTCTCCTGCCCGGTGATCATCCGGAACAGCGTGGTCTTGCCGGCGCCGTTGGGGCCGATCACGCCGACGATGCCGCCTGGCGGCAGCTTGAAGGTGAGGTTCTCGATCAGCAGGCGATCGCCGAAGCTCTTGTAGAGGCCTTCGAAATCGACCACGTTCTGGCCGAGGCGCTCGGCCACGGGAATCGTGATCTGGGCGGTCTGGGCCTGCTTCTCGCTCGCCTGCTTCAGCAGATCCTCATAGCGCTGGTAGCGGGCCTTGGACTTGGCCTGGCGCGCTTTGGGAGACGACGCGATCCATTCCTGCTCGCGGGCCAGCGTTTTCAGATGCGCGGCGTCCTCGCGGCCTTCCTGCTCCAGACGCTTCTGCTTCTGCACCAGCCAGGAGGAGTAATTGCCCTCATAGGGAATGCCCTTGCCGCGATCGAGTTCGAGGATCCAGCCGGTCACATTGTCGAGGAAGTAGCGGTCATGGGTCACGATCAGGATCGCGCCGGGATAGTTGCGCAGATGGCCCTCCAGCCATGACACCGATTCGGCGTCGAGATGGTTGGTCGGTTCGTCCAGCAGCAGCAGTTCCGGCTGGTCGAGCAGCAACTTGCACAGCGCAACGCGGCGGCGTTCGCCGCCGGAGAGCTTGGTGACGTCGGAATCATCGGGCGGACAGCGCAGCGCGTCCATCGCCTGGTCGACCTTGCTGTCGAGATCCCAGAGGCCGGCAGCCTCGATCTGGTCCTGCAGCTTCGTCATCTCGTCGGCGGTCTCTTCCGAATAGTTCATCGCCAGTTCGTTGTAGCGATCGAGGATCGCCTTCTGCTTGGCGACCCCCTCCATGACGTTTTCACGCACCGACTTGGTGGCGTCGAGCTGCGGCTCCTGCTCGAGGTAGCCGACGCGGGCGCCTTCGGCGACCCAGGCCTCACCATTATACTCCGTGTCGATGCCGGCCATGATCCGCAGCAGCGTCGACTTGCCGGAGCCGTTGACGCCGAGCACGCCGATCTTGGCGTCGGGGTAGAACGACAGATGGACGTTATCGAGCACCTTTCGGGTCGGGTAGCTCTTGGTCAGACCCTTCATGAAATAGACGAACTGGCGAGCCATCGCGATCCCTTGGAAACTGTTGGATTATGAGGAAATTTGCTGCCGCTGATGTAGCGGCGCGGCCGCGAAAGGGCAACCGCGGGAAGGCTTTTTCCATCCGCTCGCCGCGGCTGAATACGGGCTGGACACCATGTGTGCAGCGGATCACGGCAATTGAAACGATCTTTTAATAAATCGGGCCAAAACTGGTATCCGGCGCCGAAAAAGGCGCTCATGCGGCCAGCCGCCGCGAGAAAACAAGGCCCCGCGTCATGGCTACGATCAGTTCGGCATCCCTCCACGCCCCGGCGAGCAGCCGCGACGGATTGGCAAGACCCTTGGCAGACCTCCGCGCCGCCTGGCGCCAGTTCATCGCCAAAGCGTTCAACCCCTACCGCCCGGAACTGCATTATATGCGCGGCCCGGGCCCGGCCTGGCGCGCCAAGCATCTAGGTCAATCGAACGCAGCTCCCCGCTGACTTGAGGCAAGCCAGCATTCGAGTCCGCTTGCGCCCTTCCTGATTGCGCGCAACGATGGCAAGCTTTCCCGACGGTCGATCCGCCGTCACCCTCGCCATCGACGGACCATCCAATGACGCGGCTGCGCTGTGCAATCCTCGACGACTATCTCAATCTCGCCCTGAAGGTGACGGACTGGTCCGGCGTTTCCGACCGCATCGACATCACGGTCTTCAACCAGCCATTTGCGACGGCTGAGGCGGCGGCCGACACGCTCGGGGATTTCGAGATCATCTGCGCGATGCGCGAACGCACGCCGTTCCCGCGCGCCCTGTTCGCCGCCCTGCCCAACCTGAAGCTCTTGATCACCTCGGGCATGCGCAATGCCGCCATCGACATGGAAGCCGCCAAGGACCACAATGTGGTGCTGTGCGGCACGCAATGGGGCCGGGATCCCACCGCGCCCCTGACCATGGGCCTTATCCTTGAGCTGACCCGCAACATCGGCCGCGAAAGCGCCCGCATGCACGCCGGCGAGCCGTTGCAGAAATTCGTCGGGATCGAGATCGAGGGCCGGACGCTGGGCGTGATCGGCCTCGGCAAGCTCGGCACCAAGGTTTCAAGACTGGCGCAGGCTTTTGGCATGAACGTGATCGCCTGGAGCCCGAACCTGACGCCGGAAAAGTGCAGGGAAGTCGGGGTCGGCTATGCCAGCAAGGACGAGTTGTTCGCGACCGCAGATATCGTCACCATCCATGTGGTGCTGAGCCAGCGCTCGCGTTGGCTGGTCGGCGCCGCCGAGCTGGCGCGGATGAAGCCCACCGCCTACCTCGTCAACACCGCGCGTGGGCCGATCGTCGACGAGGATGCGCTCCTGGAGACCCTTCGCGCGCGCAAGATCGCAGGCGCCGGGGTCGATGTGTTCTCGGTCGAGCCGCTGCCGGTCGATCATCCGTTTCGCAAGCTCGACAATATCGTGCTGACGCCGCATCTGGGCTATGTGACCGAGGAAGGTTTTCGAAATCACTATCGCCAGATGGTCGAGGGCATCGACGCCTGGTTCAGGGGCGAACCGAAGCAGCGACTGGCGTAAGCGCCTAAAGCATGATCCGGAAAAGTGTGTAGCGGTTTTCCGAAAAGATCATGCTCAAACAAGAAGCTGGAGCGGGATGACGATACGAAGAAAAGTCATCCGGCTCTAACGAACCGTGACCGGTGCGGGTAGCGGCGGCACCACGGTGGGCTGCGCGCCGGGAACCGGCGCCAGCTGGGTCTGAGCCGGCGCGGACGCGGCGGTGGCAGGACCTGGGGGCGGCGCGGCCGAAGCGGTCGCCGCTCCCGGCGGCGGGCCACCGGGCATCACCACCACGCGGGTGCCGACCTTGGTGCGCTCGAACAGATCCGAGACGTCCTCGTTCAGCATGCCGATGCAGCCTGACGAGACGAATTTGCCGATCGTCGAGGGCTGGTTGGTGCCGTGGATGCGGTAGATCGTCGAACCCAGATACATCGCACGCGCCCCCATCGGATTGCCGGGGCCGCCCGCCATGAAACGCGGCAGATAGGGCTGGCGCTCGATCATCTCGGTCGGCGGATGCCAGTCGGGCCACTCGGCCTTGCGGGTGATCTTCTGCACGCCGTTCCAGGTGAAGCCATCGCGACCGACGCGGACGCCGTAACGAACCGCGCGGCCACCACCGAGAACATAATACAGGTAGGTGTTGGAGGTATCGACGACGATGGTTCCCGCCGGCTCCTTGGTGGCGAAGGCCACTTCCTGACGACGCAGGTGGGGAGGAAGCTGCGCGGGGGCGGCGTCCGGCTGTTCTTCCGGCGGCAGCGCGGCGAGCTGCAACGGCCTGCCGTCGGCTCCGATAGCAGGCTGCGGCGATTGCGGGGGCGCGCCGACGGCGCCAGGCGCCACGCCGACTGCCTCCGGTGGACGCAAGACGCGATCGTCATTCGGATAGACGATTCCAGAACCGGGAATCCGACTGTCGCCGCGATCCGAATAAGTCGGTGGCGCGGCGCCGGCTGGACGGTCGCCATAGATCACCGGCGGCGGACCTGCAGGACGGCCATAACGCGGATCATCAGGAGAAAGGATCGGCCCGGTGGGCATCGGTACGCCGCGGTCCGTATAGATCGGCGCGCCCATCGGACGGCCATAGCGCGGATCATTCGGCGAAAGTACCGGGCCAGGCGGCGGCAAGGCGGTTGAGCCCGGTGCTTCATCATCGTCCAAGGCGTCAACATCCGGCGCGCCGGGGCCACGACGTTCATCGAACAGGTACCCACCTGGGACATAAGGTCGGGGGGACGTCGAATAAACCGGGCCGGGAGGCATCGGATAGCCCTGCTGCGCATGGACAGCCGGCGCTCCTGCCACGCCAGCGGCAATAGCGGCGCAAATCGTCAGAATGCGGTTGATCATCATCGCCTTTTTGTAGACCCCTAGCCCCACCGGACCGTTAACGCCAGATGGCGGAAGATAGCGGCACATTCAAGACTATTCCCTGAAATTCGGACCGGATCGGGCACTTTGTGATCGACCGGAAAGCTGCGGCAAAGATGCATCAGCGCGCCGAAAATCGCCCATGTCGGGCAACGGAACAGGCTCAAGCGCGGCTTTTGCAGCAAAAAATCGCGGAGGACTGAGATAGTCTCGAATCAACCTGATTCGCTACTGCGAAGCCGGTCACATCGTGATCACCGCGTTCCCTTGACATCAACAGCCCTGCCAACGGCACGGCGGAACTCGTGTCCATGCTCCCCGGTTTTCGATTCCTGTTCACCGCGATCGTCCTTTCAGTGTCGATCCTGGTTTTCGGGCTTGGCGCCGCCGCTTTGCTGCGCGCCGCACATGAAGAATTCGCCAACCATCCCGCGCGACGGGCCCCGCCCGAGCCGGTGTTTTCCCGGCAGAACTTCCCCGCGATGCCGACCCTGGCCTTGCTGCGGGTCGATCCACCCGCGGCGGAGAAGCCCGCCCCGGCCGACGCCGCCGCTGCAGAAATCGCTCCGGATACCGTGTCGCCAGCCGAACAAGCTCCGGACGCCGCATTGGTGGAAACCGGGAAGTTGGCCGCGCCGGCATCGGAAGAAGCTGGGCTTGCCGAAACCGCGGTCCCGCCGCCCCCCCCTGTCATCGAAGCCATAACGGAAACGGTGGCCGCGCCCGCGGAGCCCGAGACGCCTGCTGCCAATGCGGCAACGAAGCTCGCTGCAATCATTGAAACACCGGAGCCGCCGCCGGCGAAGGATGGGCTTTCGCGCAAAGACGGCGGCGCGGCCCGGATCGCAACCCTCGGCGGCCTTGCGGTCATTGTTGACGAAAAGACATCGGCAAGAACGACCGATGCCAGCCCGGACCGTAGCGCGGTCAAAAAGCGGGCGGCGCAGCGGGCCCGGGAGCGACGGCGGGCCGCCGCCCGGCGCGCGCGGCTGGCGCGAGAGGCGGCCCTTGCGGAACAGGCGGCGCAGCCGCAACGGCTATTCGACCCGTTTACTCAAGAGTTGGGCTTCCGAAACCCGCATTAATCTTGCTGCGTCATAAGACCCTCATGGTGAGGAGCGCGAAGCGCGTCTCGAACCATGTGGCCCCGTCTGTGGTCTACATCCTTCGAGACGCCCGCTACTCGCGTGCTCCTCATCAGGATGAGGTCGAGCAATCTTGACGCAGTAGGATCAACCCCCGCAATGGCGATCAGGCCGGGCCGGTTGCGACCGGAGGCCCGCCCGCCGCGCCCCATTCCGTCCACGAGCCGTCATACAGCGCCGGGTTCTCGACGCCGAGGCGATAGAGCGCCAGCGTCAGCACCGCGGCGCTGACGCCGGATCCGCAACTGGTGACGATGGGCGCGTCGAGCTTCACGCCCGCCTCCGTAAACGCGGCGCGCAGTTCGTTCAGTGATTTCATCGTACCGGTCGCAGCGTCGAACAGCCGGTTGTAAGGCAGGCTGAGGCTGCCGGGGATGTGACCGGAACGCAGGCCCGGACGCGGCTCCGCCACCTTGCCCTGGTAGCGATCATTGGCGCGCGCATCGATCACCTGCTCGGCGTGGGTGGCGAGGTTGGCGATCAGTTGCTGCATGCTGCGCGTGCGCCGCGGGTCGAACGTGGCCTTGAACACGGCAGGCCTGGGCGTCACCTCGCCGCGCTCTACCTTGCGGCCTTCCGCGACCCATTTCTTCAGGCCGCCATCGAGGATGCGCACGTTGCGGTGCCCGAACGACAGGAACATCCACCACGCGCGCGGCGCGGCGACCCAACCGCCGGAATCATAGATCACGACCGTATCGTCGTTGCTGATCCCGAGGCCGCCGACGTCGCGGCCGAACTGTTCGGCGGACGGAAACATATGCGGCAACGGGTTGGAATGATCGGACACGGCGTCGACGTCGAAGAACGCCGCACCCGGAATGTGCGATGCGAGATAATCGTCCTTCGGCAGCGGCAGCACGCCCGGCATCTTGAAAGAAGCGTCGATGATCTTGACGCCGGGATCGCCAATGTGGGTGGCAAGCCAGTCGGTCGAGAGAAGCGGATCGGTGGCAACGGACATGGGGCGCGTTCCTGATTGTCGTTCCGGGATGCGCCGGCAGGCGCAGACCCGGAATCTGGAGGTTCTGGAGATTCCGGGTTCGCGCCGGCGCGCGCCCCGGAATGACGGAGAATACAGCCGCCTACTTCTTCTTCGGCTCCCACTTCTCGATCGGGCCGCCGGCGTCGCGCCAGGCGGCGAAACCGCCGCCCATATGGGCGACCGGCTTGAGGCCCATGTCCTGCGCGGTCTTGGCGGCGAGCGCCGAGCGAAGCCCGCCGGCGCAGTGAAAGATGAATTTCTTGTCCTGCTGGAAGATCGGCTTGGCATAGGGACTTTGCGGGTCGATCCAGAATTCCAGCATGCCGCGGGTGCAGGAGAACGCACCGGGGATCTTGCCCTCGCGCTCGATCTCGCGGGGATCGCGGATATCCACGATCACGACGTCGGGGCTGGTCGCAGCCTTGATGGCGTCCGCGGCGCTGACCGTCTCGATCTCGGCATTGGCTTCCTCGATCAGCGCTTTGATTCCGGTATGGATGGTCTGGGCCATTGGTTGCACCTCGTCCTTGTTGCTATCCGACGCCCGCCGTTTTCCTGTCAAATCCAGGCTCCTGTCATTCCGGAGCGATGCGAAGCATCGAACTACGATGTGCAATTGCACATCGGAGAATCTGGAGCGAGTGAAGCAACCTCGAGATTCCGGGTTCGCTTCGCGCCCTGGAATGACGGTGGTTAACGCACCAGTTCCTTCATCGCGCCTTCGAGGCCTTCGATCGTGATCGGGTACATGCGTTCCGAAAACAGCCGACGGATGATGGTGGTGGATTCCGAATAATCCCAGTGCTTCTGCGCCACCGGATTGAGCCACACCGCATGCGGATAGGTGCGCGTGATGCGTTCGATCCAGACCGAGCCGGCCTCTTCGTTGACGTGCTCGACCGAACCGCCGGGCACCATGATCTCATACGGGCTCATCGAGGCGTCGCCGACGAACACCACCTTGTAGTCATGCGGGTATTTGTGCAGCACGTCCCATGTCGGCGTGCGGTCGGTGAAGCGGCGCTTGTTCTGCTTCCAGACCCCCTCATACAGGCAGTTGTGGAAGTAAAAATACTCCATGTGCTTGAATTCGGACTTCGCCGCCGAGAACAGCTCCTCGACCTGCTCGATATGCGAGTCCATCGAGCCGCCGATGTCGAAGAACACCAGCACCTTGACCGCGTTGCGTCGCTCCGGCCGCATGTGGACGTCGAGATAGCCCTGGTTGGCGGTTTTCCTGATCGTGGTGTCGAGATCGAGCTCGTCCGGCGCGCCGGTCCGGGCGAACTTGCGCAACCGGCGCAGCGCGATCTTGATGTTGCGGATGCCAAGCTCGACATTGCCGTCCGCGGTTGTTGCGGTTCTTCTCCTGCCCGATCCGCACGCCTTCGGGATTGTAGCCGTGGGCGCCGAACGGCGAGGTGCCGGCGGTGCCGATCCATTTGTTGCCGCCCTGATGGCGACCCTGCTGCTCCTTCAGGCGCTGGCGAAGCGTCTCCATGAGCTTGTCCCAGCCCATCGCCTCGATCTGCTTCTTCTCATCCTCGGTGAGGTATTTTTCCGCGAGCTTCTTCAGCCATTCGGCGGGAATGTCCGCCTTGTCCATCGCGTCCAGCAGGCTTTCCAGCCCCTTGAACACGGCGCCGAACACGCGGTCGAACTTGTCGAGGTTGCGCTCGTCCTTCACCAGCGCTGCGCGGGAAAGGTAGTAGAAGTTCTCCACGGTCTGATCGGCGAGGTCGGCGTCGAGCGCCTCCATCAGCGTCAGGTATTCGCGCAGGGTCACGGGGACCTGTGCGTCGCGCAGCGATGTGAAGAATTGCAGGAACATGGGATACAGATCGCCCGCCGGGCCGCGCCCGTCAAGGGCCAGCGCATGGCTGACAGACCTGGACCGGGGGGGTTTTTCATTTACAATCGAGCCATAAAGGGCTTATTCCGGCGGGGGAAATTCGATGGGCATCATAGCGGCACTGATCATCGGTGCGGTCGCGGGCTGGCTTGCCGGACTGATCGTGCGCGGCGCTGGTTTCGGCCTGCTCGGCAACATCGTGATCGGCATCATCGGCGCGCTGCTGGCGAGTTGGATGCTGCCGCAACTGGGCGTCAGCCTGGGCGCGGGCTGGATCCGGGATATCGTCAACGCCACCATCGGCGCGGTCATCATTCTGGTCATCCTGTCGCTGATCAAACGCTGACGAGGCGCACCAACTCCAATCGCGACCGCCGGGCCGGCGGTCGCTTACTGTTCAGGCCGAGAGCGGCTCAAGAACGAACCACAAGGCAAACAGCGAGATGAAATTTACCGGTACCAAGAACTACGTCGCCACCGACGACCTCAAGGTCGCCGTCAACGCCTCGATCGTGCTCGAGCGCCCGCTGCTGATCAAGGGCGAGCCCGGCACCGGCAAGACGGTGCTGGCGGAGGAAGTCGCCAAAGCGCTCGGCGCGCCGCTGCTGACGTGGCACATCAAGTCCACCACCAAGGCGCAACAGGGCCTCTATGAATACGATGCGGTGTCACGGTTGCGCGACAGCCAGCTCGGCGACGCCAGGGTTTCGGATATCTCGAACTACATCAAGCGCGGCAAACTGTGGGACGCCTTCACCCACGACAAGCGCCCGGTGCTGTTGATCGACGAGATCGACAAGGCCGATATCGAGTTCCCCAACGACCTGTTGCTGGAACTCGACCGCATGGAGTTCTTCGTCTACGAGACCGGCGAGAACATCAAGGCCAGCCTGCGCCCGATCGTGATGATCACCTCGAACAACGAGAAGGAACTGCCGGACGCGTTCCTGCGCCGCTGCTTCTTCCACTACATCAAGTTCCCCGATGCCGACACCATGACCCGGATCGTCGACGTCCACTTCCCCGGCATCAAGAAGCGCCTGGTGGAAGAGGCTTTGCGCATCTTCTTCGAGGTACGCGAAGTGCCGGGCCTGAAGAAGAAGCCCTCGACGTCGGAGCTGCTCGACTGGCTCAAGCTGCTGCTGAACGAGGACATGACGCCGGAAATGCTCAGGGAGCGCGACCCGCGCAAGCTGATCCCGCCGCTGCACGGCGCGCTGCTCAAGAACGAGCAGGACGTGCATTTGTTCGAGCGGTTGGCCTTCCTCAGCCGTCGCGAAGTGTAAGTTCGCAAGACTCCACGGCGTCAAAACCACGGCTGCGGCCCTGGTCTGGCGACAAACGAAGAAAAGCGGGGAAAATGAACGTTCAGGCCCAGATCGACACGGCTTCATCCGCCGCCACCGAGCATTTCGACGTCCTGATCGCAGGCGCCGGCATCTCCGGCGTCGGCGCGGCCTATCATCTCGCGACCCAATGTCCGGGTACGACCTTCGTGGCGCTGGAAGCGCAGAAGACGTTCGGCGGCACCTGGACCACCCACCGCTATCCCGGCATCCGCTCCGACAGCGACCTGCATACGTTCGGCTACCGCTTCAAGCCATGGACCAGTGCGCCGATCGCGACCGCGGCTGAAATCCTCAAATACATGGGCGAGGTGATCGAGGAGAACGATCTGTCCCGGCACATCCGCTATCAGCACACCATCAAGTCGGCGACATGGTCGAGCGAGGAAAATCTCTGGACCATCGAGGCGGTCCGAACCGACACCGGCGAGAGGCGCCGCTTCACCACCAATTTCTTCTGGATGTGCCAGGGCTACTACCGCCACACCGAAGGCTATACGCCGCAGTGGAAGGACATGGCCAAGTTCAAGGGCCCGATCGTCCATCCGCAGAAATGGCCGGAGGATCTCGACTACAGCAACAAGCGCGTCATCGTCATCGGCTCCGGCGCGACCGCGGCGACGCTGATCCCGGCGATGGCGGGGGACGCCGCGCATGTCACCATGCTGCAGCGCTCGCCGACCTATTTCCGCACCGGGCGCAACGCGATCGAAATCGCCGAGCAGCTGCGCCAGCTCCAGGTCGACGAGAAATGGATCCACGAAATCACCCGGCGCAAGATCCTGTTCGAGCAGGACGCCTTCACCCGCAAGACCTTCGAGGAGCCCGAAGCCGCCAAAAAGGATTTGCTGTCCGCGGTCGAAGCCTATCTCGGCAAGGACTACGACATCGCGACTCACTTCACGCCGAAATACCGGCCGTGGCGGCAGCGCATCGCCTTCATTCCCGATGGCGATCTGTTCCAGGGCATCAAGTCCGGCAAGGCCTCCGTCGTCACCGACGAGATCGACCGCTTCACCGAAAAGGGCATCCTGCTGAAGTCGGGCAAGGAACTGGAAGCCGACATCATCGTCACCGCGACCGGCTTCAACCTGTCGGCCAATGGCGACATCGAATTCGCTGTCGACGGCAGGAAGCTCGACTTCGCCGATACCGTGACCTATCGCGGCATGATGTTCACCGGCGTCCCCAACCTCGTCTGGGTGTTCGGCTATTTCCGCGCCAGCTGGACGCTGCGCGTCGACCTGGTCGCCGACTTCGTCTGCCGGCTGCTCAAGCACATGAAGGAGACCGGCGCCAAGAAGGTCACGCCGCAGCTGCGCCCCGAAGACCACAACATGCCGCTGTTGCCCTGGATCGATCCGGAGAACTTCAATCCCGGCTACATGATGCGCGGAATGCACCTCTTGCCCAAGCGCGGCGACAAGCCGGAATGGCAGCACAACCAGGATTACTGGGCGGAGAAGGACGAGTTTCCGAACATCGACCTCAAGGATCGGGCTTTCGTCTACGGCTGAAGCCGGACCGCGACGCCATCGCCGTCATCTGCGGCCCCGATGCTGCTCGGCGCCCTGAACGGCGCCGGCTATGAGGTGATATCTAACTGACGGCGCGGCGAATGCGCGTCTGCGCCATCGGCCTTCATTGCCGTCGACGGCGAAACACCGCGACAACTTCCTCAGCGACCAGCAAAAGCGGTACAATCACGAGATTCGCCCCTGCGTCTCGCGCGCGATCGGCACCATCACCGTCGATCGACACGCTGCACTGGCCGGAAGTGGCGCATCGCCAGGCGTATCGCGTCAGCGTGTGTCATTGAGCCGAAGTCAAATTCCTATCCAAGCCGCGAGGCGTGGTTGCGTTGGCTCGCTTGCCTCCAGAACAAATTCGACTGATGCATCGACCATCCCTCGCGGATACCGGCAGAGGCTTGCGCCTGTTCGGCCCTACCAAGAGATTCTGGTCAGCCATGCTACTGACGCAATTTCTGTCTTAGTCCGCGAGAACTAAGAACACCTGTGCGGGACCACACTGGTTCCCGCAACGGTTCCATTGCCAAAGATTGGCACGATCCGAAAAAAATGGCGCGGGTTCGTCAACGCATTTGCGTTCGCTCGACCATCTCTTGCGGCATCGGGGACCGAATGTTCTAGAAAATCAATCAAGGAGTTATGATGTTGGTTCGCTCGCGCGCCGCAATCTGCGGCGCCGTATTTGCGCTTGCGCTTTCTGTGAACGTTGCTCGAGGTGAAATCGTTGCAGTTCATTCAAGTGCCGCCGTCGCTCAAGCTTCTGGGGATGCGATCGTTGGCGCTGCTTCCACATACAATCCGTTCCGGCCCGGATGGCGGGAGGGCGGCCCGAACACAGCTTCCGGCGAGCGCTATGATCCCTCGGCGTGGACCGCCGCCATCAAGACGAGCTTGCGCCAGAAATTCGGTGGGGTCCGATATGGCAAGAGGCCGAAATACGCCCTCGTCGAGGCCGTAGGTAAGAAGGTCATCGTCAAGATAAACGACGTCGGGCCGCTAACGCCTGGCCGCATCATTGACCTCAACGAGCGGGCGATGCGCTATTTCGATCCGAGCCTGCAGCGCGGAGTAATTTACAGCGTCGTCGTCAGGCCGCTTACCGGCGACTACTGGATCCCCGGCCCGGTGGGCTGAACATCGCATGTGAAAGAAGCGGAGCGCGGCCGTCTGGACAGCAGGATGCTGTACCGCTGAAGAGCAACTGAGCTTCGCGCCAATGGCAAGCAATTCGCCTCCAATCTATCCGCTCTGGCCGGGCTACCTTCTGCGCCGCCTCAACTCTCGCATCCCGTAGCCGATTTCATGAGGACCTAGGCCTGCGCGGGGAACCTGACCGCCTCGGGCGCGGCCTTGCCGCGGATCATGTCGGAAGCCTTGTCGGCGATCATCAGCGTCGAGGCGTTGAGATTGGCCGAGATCATCCGCGGCATGACCGAGGCGTCGACCACGCGCAAGCCCTGCAGCCCGTGGAGGCGCAACTGGTCGTCGACCACGGCCCATTTGGTGTCCGCCGGGCCCATCCGGCAGGTGCAGCCGGGATGGAACGTGGTGGTGCCGCGTTCGGTCGCGGCGGCGAGGAATTCGTCGTCGCTCTGCACCTTGGGGCCGGGAAAATCCTCATAGGCGTAGTATGGCGCGAGCGGCGCCGACGACAGCAGCCGCCGCGCTAGCTTCATGCCGGCGACGACGACGCGGCGGTCGAGTTCCTCGACCAGGTAGTTGGTCTGGATGATCGGCGGCGCAAACGGATCGGCCGAACGGATCCGCACATAGCCGCGGCTCTCGGGCCGCTGCTGCCAGGACGCGACGGTCATGCCGGGCTCGTCCTCGAGCTGGCCCTGCACGCCCTCCTTGTAGCTCGCCGGCGTGAACGTCAGCTGCAGATCCGAGCTCTCGGTGGTCTCGCCGGAATGCCAGAAGCAATAGACCATGGTCGGCGACAGCGACAGCAGGCCGCGCCGTGTCGTCGCCCATTTCAGCGCCTCGACCCAGAGGCTCACGCCGCGCCGGAGCTCGTTGATGGTCCGGATGTTCTTGACGCGCGCGACCGATCGCGGAGCATAGTGGTCCTGCAGGCCCTCGCCGACGCCCGGCAGGGCGTGGCGCACCTCGATGCCGAGCGATCCCAATAGTTCCGGCGAGCCGACGCCGGACAGTTGCAGCACCTGCGGCGAGTTATAGGTTCCGCCGGAAAGAATGACTTCCCTGCCCGCGCGCACCTCGACCGGCGCGCCGTTCTTGCCGCCCTTGAGATAGCGCACGCCGACCGCGCGCTTGCCTTCGAAGACGATGTTGGTGACATGGGCGTGGGTTCGCACCTCGACGTTCGGCCGCTTGCGCGCCGGATGCAGGAACGCGGTGGCGGCGCTGACGCGCAGCCCGTTCTGAATCGTGCGCTGGGCGTAGGAGACGCCCTCCTGGATCGCGCCGTTGTAATCATGATTGCGCGGGATGCCGAGGCTGATGGCCCCGGCCATGAACGCCTCGCACAGCGGATCCTGCCAGTCCATGGTGGTGACGGTCAGGTTGCCGTCCCGCCCGCGATAGGTTTCATCGCCCTCCCCGATCCGCCGCTCCAGCCTCTTGAAATAGGGCAAGACGTCGGGATAACCCCAGCCGCGGTTGCCGAGCTGCGCCCAGGTGTCGAAATCCTGCCGCTGGCCGCGGTTGTAGATATGGCCGTTGATCGACGAAGATCCGCCGAGCGTCTTGCCGCGCGGCGCGTAGATGCTGCGCCCCCCGGTCCACGGCCCCGGCTCCTGCTGGTAGGCCCAGTTGACGCTCTTCATGTGGAACGTCTTGATGAAGCCGGCCGGCAGATGGATGTAGGGATGCCAGTCGCGCGGTCCGGCCTCCAGCACGCAGACGCGGGTGGCGGGATCTTCGCTGAGCCGGTTGGCGAGCACGCTTCCCGCGGAACCCGCGCCGATAATCACATAGTCGAACGTTTCCATCGTATCGTTTCTGGCGCGGCTGAAAGCCTACCGCGTCTTTTCGTTGAGTTGATAATCGAGATGCGCCTTCACCGTCGGCCATTCGCTGGCGATGATGCTGTAGACCACCGTATCGCGCAACGTCCCGTTTGGCGCGATCTGGTGGTTGCGGAGGATACCGTCCTGCTTGGCGCCCAGGCGTTCGATGCCGCGCCGGCTCTGGTGGTTGAAAAAGTGGGTACGGAACTCCACCGCAATGCAATCGAGCTTCTCGAAGGCGTGCGTCAGCAGCAGCAGTTTGCATTGCGTATTGAGCGCGCTGCGCTGCACCCGCGCGGCGTACCAGGTGGAGCCGATCTCAACGCGACGGTTGGCCGCATCGACGTTCATGTAGGTCGTCATGCCCACGATCCGGCCGTCGGCATCGTACACCGTGAACGGCAGCATTGCGCCGGCCGCGAATAGGCCGATGCGGCGGTCGATCTCCTTGCGCATGTCTTCGGCCTTCGGAATGAAGGTGTACCAGAGCTTCCACAGTTCGCCGTCGCGCACCGCTTCCGTCAGCCCGTCGCATTGATCCTGCGACAGCGGTTCCAGCCGCGCATGCGCGCCCTGGAGGGTAACCGGTTCAAGAAAGGCCATCTCTTATTCTTCTCCGAACCGCGAGGAGCGAAAGCGATCTATCGTCTGTCATTCCGGGATGGTGCGCCAGCACCAGACCCGGAATCTCGAGATCCCGGGTTCGATGCTTCGCATCGCCCCGGGATGACGATTGCGCTTTGGCGCAATCGTCACTTGTTCAAAAAATTCAGCGCCAGGCCAGGGCGCGTCCAGTCCATCGCGATCAGCTCGCCCTTGCCTGACAAGGTGATGTAGGCGGTCTTCAGATCGGGCCCGCCGAAGGCGATATTGGTCGTGACACGATCGCCGGTCGGCACCTGCTCGACCAGCTTGCCGTCGGGCGCAATCACCGAGATGCATCCCGACACCAGGGTCGCGACGCAGACATTGCCGTTGGCCTCCACCGCCATCGAATCGAACATCTGGTAGCCGCCGAGACCCGCGATCGGCTTGCCGCGCTCGCCGCGATAGATCGCGTCGCGCGGCTTGATGGTGCCGGGCTCGGAGATTTCATAGGCCCACAACCGCGCCGTCGGGGTTTCCGCGATGTAAACCGTCTTCTCGTCCGGCGACAGCCCGATGCCGTTGGCCGGCAGCACGCCGTGGACGGCCTCGACGATCTCCTTCATACCCGGCTTGAGGTAGTAGAACGCGCCGACATCCATTTCGCGGGCGCGCCGCTTGCCGAGATCGGAGAACCAGAGCCCGCCGTGCCGGTCGAACACCAGGTCGTTCGGCCCCCGCAGCGCATGCTCGCCGCATTTATCGATCACTGTTTCGACCTTGCCGCTCTGCAGGTCTACGCGCTGGATCGAGCCGCCGAGATAGTCGTCGGGCTGCGGCCCCGGCATGATCATGTTGCGGGTTGGAATCCAGCTGAAGCCGCCATTGTTGCAGATGTACATCTTGCCGTCGGGCCCGAGGGCGGCGCCGTTGGGGCCGCCGGGAATTTGCGCAACGACCTCCTTGCGTCCATCCGGCCAGACTCGCGTCAGCCTTTTCCCTCGGATTTCGACCAGCAATACCGAGCCGTCGGGCATCACCACCGGACCCTCCGGAAACTCCAGATCGGTGGCGAGAACGCGGATATTGCCCATGAAATCCTCCCGGCTTGCTCTTGGCTGCAGGCGGATTCCTGGCTCGACCCCGCACGCGCGACAATTGGTTGCGGGATGTTATGGCAAAGTCGATATCGCTTGCCAAGCAAACGCGAGCGACGGCGGGGCGCAGGGCAGCAATGCGGCGGCGCCAGGTCAGCGGGTCGACGTTCTTGCTATGGCGCCGGAAGCCCGGCGCGTCGGCCCAACCCCACATACTCCTGTCACTTCGCTCCTTCTTTCGTCGCTGGCGTTGCGTCCTTGGGCACCGCGGCCTTCTTCGCGTCTTCCGTTGCCTTGTTCTGCGCCGACTGCAGCTCGGCCACCGTTCTCTGCAATCCCGCGACCGTGCTCTTCAGCGCTTCTACCTGCCGGTTGGCGGCGTCGATCTTCTGTTGCTGGTCCGAGGCAAGCTTGGTGATCGTCTTCTGCAGGAAGTCGACATTGCTCTGCAGGCAACTGGTCCGCCGCTCCATGGTCTTTTCGACGGTGCAGATCTCGATGCCGGGAACGTCCTGCGCGCGAACGGTCGCCGGGAGAGACGCCGTCAGCAGCACGGTCAGGGCGAAAGCTGTTCTGGTCATCTGGACAATCATCAAATCCTCACTGAAAAGCGCGCTCGGCATGCCAGAGGCATTATCACGGCAATTTGCGCGACTTCGGCCATCGACCTCGCCGATACCACATTGATACCTCATTCAGGCGGTGTGCTGGTAGCTGTTGCAGGGCCCTGATTTGGTTTGGCCGATGACCTTGGGTCCTGCAGGCTTCCGCGTGGAGGTTGAGTTCATGGCGACTCGTGAAAAGCGGCTGGCGCAATTCGATGGCAGCGGAGATCCGCCGAAGGACCAGCCCATGGAAGTCCTTTGCGAGGATCACAGCGGAACCTATCTGCTGCCATTTGCCTGCCGCTGGATCGACGGCCAGTGGCGCAACGACAACACCGGCGGCGTGGTCGCGGCGACGGTGGTCGGCTGGCGGCTGCCCCGCGCGCGATCTGAAAAAGCCGCCGAACGGGTCTGACGCGCCGCTCTGTATCAAAACGCGACGGGCATACCCCATCAGCTTAATGTTCGGAACGCCGGTGGAACGAATCGCGCCCGAATCGCTGATTCCAGACCGTACACCTTTGTTCACGGCTAGATGTCGGCGGCCACCGCAGGCGTTGCACCACATCAAGGACCGCAATGACCCGCCGGAGCCGGTGGCCGATGGCTCGGGTTAATGGCTCGGGGCTATCGGCGATACCTCGCCAGTGACCGCGGCGGCATGTCGACGGGACTGAGGGGGCCGGCACGGTTGAAACCGTCGAGCCGGACGCGGCGTCGGGCTATCTGGTTTGCGTCCGGATCTACCAATCCTTCAGACCATTATTGTCATAGGCCTTGCGCAGCGTGCCATCGGCGATCGCCTCGGTCAGGAACCTGGCCGCGAACGCCAGTGACAGCGGGCGATCGGGCGGCACCGCAACCGCCTGGCGTAAGCCGTCGGCGCTTTACCCACATGCGGATAGTCAGCGCGGCTTCTTGGCCGCCGCGCCGCCTTTTTGCGCCGGGGTTGCCGGCTTTGCCGGATCGACGATTTCCATTTTTCCGACCGTAATGATCTGGGCGCGCGCATTGACCGGCGACGCCGGGCGATTGACGTCCTGCAACTGCTCTTCGCCGAGGCCGAGCGCCTGAAGTCGCTTCGGCGAAACCTTGAAGGTCGATACCAGAACGTCCCGGATCGATTCGGCGCGCCGCTGGCTCAGGGCCAGATTGTGGTCGCGCCGGCCGGCGGATTCGACGTGAGCGACGATCAGAAAGCGATAAGGCTGCAGCTTGGGATCGTACAACGCGTCTGCGATGCTTCCGATCGTCTGGTAGGAGGCAGGCCTGACGACGGAAGAGTCCGCGTCGAACACGACCTCGAAACGAACTTGCGGCAATCGCGCAAGCTGCGGCGCAATCGGCGGCCGTCGTTGCGGCTGGGCGTCCGCCCTCGCCTTGATCCGCTCGGCGGCTTGCTGGCGCAAGGCGGCGAGGTCGATTTCAGGCGCGGTATCAAGCCCGGCAAGCCTGTCGGCAATGCCGCTTGCCGGCGCCGCCGTCTGCGCCCGCACCTGCGGTATCGGCAGCGCCGGAACCGCCAGCAAGCTCATCACGAAACCGCCGCCGCAAAGAAACAGCCTGCCCACGCGCATCAGCGATATCCCCCTGCGCTGAGCGCCCTGTTGCAGTTGGCGCTCACGCCGCGCGGCCCCGCGATCAGGCATTGCAGCGACCTGCCCTCCTTTTGCTCCTCGGCGCAAAACTTGTCGGCGTCGCGTTGGCACTGCTTGGTGACGGCGGCGCGTGCGGAAATACGGGCTTGAAGCGCCGCGAACGCGCGCGGGTAGTCGGCTTGGCATTTCGCCGACACCACGTCCTGGTTTCGAACCAGGCAATCCTTCAGGCGGCCAGCGTCGAAATTGACCCCGCGGCAATTGTCATCGAGGTCCTTGCCGCAGCTCGCGGCCAGCATGGCCGCCGCCTCCTCAAACTTGATCACCTGGGCCGCCGCCAGTGACGGTAGGAATATGACAACGGAAAGCAGCAACAATCGGAATCGGTTCATGCGCGCACCTCACACAAGGAGGGGGGCGACGGTCAAGATGCATCTTTTTGTAAATGCCCGCTCGGTTATGTTGCGCTGCAACAGGCGTCGCCTGCCCCATCGCCGTTAGCTTGCTACGCCACGGTTTGCGCCGCCGGAACCTTGATCTCCCGGGGCAGGATGACGGCAGCCACGATCACCAGCAGGCACAACGCGGCAAACGCCTGCAGCATGGTGACGAAGCCACCCTGCTCATAGAGCCATGCCACCAGGCCGACGGAGGCGCCGGCCGCGGTGAAGCCGATGAAGTAGCGCACCGAATAGGCGCGCGAGCGCCATTCCTCGCTGGTGTATTTGCCGACCATGGCATCGTTGACGGTGACCTGTCCGAACGCGCCCATCACGATGCCGATCGAAGCGATGATCAGCGGCAGGTTCGAGAGCGTCGCTGCGAAATACAGGAACGGCGCCAGCAGGAAGGACAGCGGCAGCATCACGGTCTTGAGCGAGTAATGGTCGATCAGCTTGCCGATCGTGTATTGCGTCATGGCGCCGAACACGTAAACGCCGGCTGCGATCAACCCCAGCACCGCCGGGCTGTTGGTCAGCTCGGCCAGCCGCTCCGCGAACAGTTTCGGCAGCGCCACCGTGATGGCGTTGAAAGTCGTGGAGATCGCGATGATGACGATCAGCAGCGCCAGTATCACCCGCCACATGTCCTGCTTGGCCACCCGCGCCTGCGCCGCCGCCTGCTTGAAGCCGGAACGGTCCTCATGAACCACCATCCGCGCAAACACGATGCCGATCAGCATGGTGACGATTCCGGGCACGACGAAGGCCCAGCGCCAGCCAAGATATTGCCCGACCACGCCGGTGACCAGCGCCGAGGACGCCACGCCGAGATTGCCCCAGACGCCGTTGAGGCCCATCTCGCGCCCGAGCCTGTCGGCGTAGGACACGATCATCGCGGTTCCAACCGGGTGATAGATCGACGCGAACAGGCCGATCGACAGCAGCGCCGCCCCGAGTTGCAGCGGGGTCTGCACGAGGCCCACCGCGATCATCGACGCGCCGATACCGGCAAAGAAGACCACCATCATATGACGGCGGCTCCAGCGGTCGCCGAGCCAGCCGGTGATCAGCGAGCCCGCGCCGAAGGCGACGAAGCCCGGGGTGGCGTAGGGCAGCAGCTCCGAATAGGCCATGCCGAGCGCCGGGCCCATGATGATGACGGCGGCGGCAAAGATCAGCATGGCATAATGGTCGATGAAATGGGCGGCGTTGACGAAGCCAATGACCCGGCTGGGGCTGTTCATGGGTCGAAATTCCGGTCGAATCCACGCAGGGAAACAGGTTATACGTGGTTGTCCTGACGGGATGTCGCCAATGAATATCGCCGAGAAGCCAATTTCCGCTATCATCGGGCGCCTGACCTCGACCGGCGACGGCATCCACATGATCGCCAACAGCTACCGGAAGGGCGTTCGGCTCGACGCCCACATGCACCGCGAGGCGCAACTGGTCTACGCCGCCAAGGGCACCATGCAGGTCACAACCCCGAAGGGCCGCTGGCTGGTGCCGCCGGACCGGGCCGTCTGGGTCCCGGCGCTGTCGGAACATGCCATCGACGTGCTGGCCGATATCGAGATGCGGACGCTGTATTTCGACCTGGCGTGGCTCGACCGCGAACCGCGCAGCACGAGCCTGGCGCAGGAATTCGTGGTGCGGGTATCGCCGCTGCTGCACCAGGCGATTCTGGCGCTGTTCGACGACCGCAATACGCCCGAGCGCACCGCGGTTCTGGTCGAACTGACCATGCTTGAGTTGCACCGGGCCGAGGATTCCACGACCTTCATCCCGCTGCCGCATGAGCCGCGCTGCCGGCGCGCCGCCGACATCGTGCTCGCGGATCCGTGCGGCGCCCACGAGATCGAGGCGCTGGCGCGCGAGGTCGGCGCCTCGGCGCGAACCCTGTCGCGGCTGTTCTCGTCGGAGACGCAGTTAAGCTTCAAGAGCTGGCGTCAGCGCGCCCGCATTGCGGCGGCGATCGAGAAAATGTCGACGGATGGCAACGTCGCCGTCAAGCAGCTGGCCTCGGATCTCGGCTATGCCAGCGTGCCTGCGTTTTCCCACGCCTTTCGGCAGGTCACCGGCAAGACGCCGACGGCGTTTGCCGGGAAGGCCTGACATATTTCCATGCACTCCATGCGCTTGATTGTGATCGGCATCGCCGGGAATCCTGTATAAGATTGCAGTAAATTAGCTGGATTCGACCTGCCTCATGGCCAACGCCTTCTTTTCCGACCTGCTCTCGACGATATCGGAGCGTGGCCGCACGCTGCTGCGGCGGGGCGGCCCCTCGGACACCCGGCAGGACGCCGCGGAGCTTCTTGAGCGGTGCGAGGCGTTGTTATCCGGCCGCGGCGAGGCGTCCGGCACCGCGATGGCGCGCGACGTGCTCGATCGCTACCGCAACCTCGACGCCGCCGGCCGGCTCAAATTCTTCGAAGCGCTGGCCCGCGACTACGGCCCCGACCGCGAGAAGCTGTCGCGCGTGATTGAGAGCTGGCGGGCGCAGCCAAACGACACCGACGCCAGCGACCTTCATTTCGCTTCCGAACCGCGCCGCCAGGAGCTGATCCGCCGGCTCAATCGCGCCCCCGGCGGCACCAGCGACCTCGTGGCAATGCGCGCCGACCTGCTTGCCCTGATGAAGGACAACAAGGATTTGGCTGCGCTGGACCGCGATGTCGTGCATTTGTTGTCGTCATGGTTCAACCGGGGGTTTCTCGTGCTGCGAAGGATCGACTGGTCGACGCCGGCCAATATCCTGGAACAGATCATCCGCTACGAAGCGGTGCATGAAATCCATGACTGGAACGACCTGCGCCGCCGCATCGATCCGGTCGACCGGCGCTGCTACGCCTTCTTCCACCCGCAGTCCGCCGACGAACCGCTGATCTTCGTCGAGGTCGCCCTCACCGAGACGATCCCGACCGCGATCGCGCCGCTCCTCGCCGCCGAGCGCCAGCCGGTGCCGCCCGAACGCGCCCGCACCGCCGTGTTCTATTCGATCTCGAACACGCAGAAAGGCCTTGGCGGCATCTCGTTCGGCAGCTTCCTGATCAAGCAGGTGGTCGAGGAATTGCGGCGCGAACTGCCCAGGCTGGACACCTTCGTGACGCTGTCGCCGGTGCCCGGCTTCATGCCATGGCTGAAACAGGCCGCCGACGTTCCGCTCAGCGACGAGGAGCGCACGCTGCTGGAAAACCTCGAGCGGCCGGACTGGTTCGAGAATGCGGAACTGACCGCGCAGTTGCGCGCCGTGCTGGAGCCGCTGGCGGCGCATTATTTCCTCAAAGCGCGCACGGCAAAGGGCCGGCTGATCGATTCGGTGGCGCGCTTCCACATCGGCAACGGCGCGCGGCTGGAGAAAATCGACTGGCTCGGCGACCTCTCGCCCAAGGGCCTGCGCGAATCCGCAGGGATCATGGTCAACTACCTCTACCGGCTGGAGGATATCGAGAAGAACCACGAGGCCTACGCCAACCAGGGCGAGATCGCCGCCTCCAGCGCAGTGAAGAAACTGCTGAAGACCGAGGGCCGGCGGCTTCTGGATATGCGGCTGTCCTAGGCTGGTTTAGAAACGTCATTGCGAGCGAAGCGAAGCAATCCATCGTGCCGCAAAGGAAGCATGGATTGCTTCGTCGCTATCGCTCCTCGCAACGACAGATGAGAGTAGAGCACCTCACGTCTTATCGCGGAAATACGGCTCGACCGGGCCGTGGACCTTGAGGGTCAGCGGGTTGCCGTGGCGGTCCCGGGCGTTGCCGGCGGTGACGCGGACCCAGCCCTCGCTGATGCAGTATTCCTCCACATTGGTCTTCTCGACGCCCTTGAAGCGAATGCCGACGTCGCGCGCGAGGATCTCGGCATTGTGATACGGGCTGTTCGGATCGACCGAGAGGCGGTCGGGAAACTGGTCGTTGGTCGCCTTGTCGGTTTCGCTCACAGCAGTGCCTCGATGTCTTTTCTGATGCTCTCGGGGGTCGCGGTCGGGGCGTAGCGCCCGACCACCCTGCCCGACCGATCGACCAGAAATTTGGTGAAATTCCATTTGATCGACGAACCCAGCAGTCCCGATTTCGCATTCTTCAAATGCTCGAACAGCGGATGCGCCTGGCTGCCATTGACGTCGACCTTGTCGAACATCGGAAACGTCACGGCATACCTGGTTTCGCAGAACGCCTCGATCGCCTTGGCGTCGCCCGGCTCCTGGCCGCCGAACTGGTTGCAGGGGAAGCCGAGCACTGCAAAGCCGCGCGGCGAAAAATCGCGATGCAGTTGCTCGAGGCCCTTGTACTGCGGCGTGAACCCGCAGCCGCTCGCGGTGTTGACGATGAGCAGCACCTGACCCTCGAACCGCTTCAGCGGAACCTGTTCGCCGGCGAGCGACTTGGCCGAAAATTCATGAATGCCCGGCATCGTGCGCTCTCCAGATTAGCCGAACGGATCGATCGCCGCCGACGGCGTGCCGCCCGCCTCGATCGCCTCGCCGGCGGCAAGGCACAGATCCTCACGGTAGCGGCCCGAGACAAGCTGGACGCCGACAGGAATGCGCCCCACCAGCCCGGTCGAAACCGTCAGTCCCGGAAGGCCCATGAAGGGAATGGCGATCTGCGGTGTTTGCGCGCGCCAGACCCGCGCGAACGACGCTTCATCCTTGCGATCGAGCTGATCGGGAAACGGCAGTTCGCCGGATACCGGCATCAGCAAGACAGGGTATTTCTCAAGGAACGCCAGCCATTCGCGCGTCAAGGTCGCCCGCCGCGTCAGCGTCCGGGACAGGTCGAATGGAAACACGTTTGCCCGGTTGCCGCGCAGGCAGGCGAGCGCGCCGGGATCGCCCTCGCGCTCGGCGGCTTCCAGCTGCGCCTCATAGCCGTCGCCGAGCCAGAGCTTGGTCTGGAGATCGGCCGCCTCGCGAAGCGACGGCGTGTCGGCGACTTCCTCGACTTCCCAGCCTGCACGCTGCAGTCGCTTGCCGGCATCGGCAATTGCGGCCTTCACCTCGGCAACTGGATTGAGTCCGTCAGGGTTAAGGCACATCGCGACGCGCCTGGGGCTTGCCGGCCCCTCCAGCGGCGCCGGCACCCACCAGGGATCGCGCGCGTCCCTGGCTGACATCGCCGCCAGCGCGATCCTGAGATCGCCGATGGTCCGCGCCAGCGGGCCCGAGACCGCGCTGATCTGCGGCCCGATCGGCCGTTCGGCCAGCGAGGCATTGAACGCCGGGATGCGCCCGATGGTCGGCCGCAGGCCATGCACGCCGCAGGCATAGGCGGGATAGCGGATCGATCCGGCAATATCGGTGCCATGCGCGATATGGCCGATGCCGGCCGCGACCGCAGCCCCCGCGCCGCCGGACGAGCCGCCCGGCGTAATCGAGGGGTCGCGGGGGTTCTTGGTGTCGCCATGCATGAGGTTGGTGGTGAACCAGCGATAGGAGAACGCCGGGCAATTGGTGCGCCCCAGGATGATCGCGCCCGCCTTCTGCAAATTGTCGATCACGGGACTGTTGCGCGTGGCGATCACGTCGCGCTGCAGCTTCAGCCCGTTGGTGGTGGCAAAGCCTTGCTGGTCGATATTGACCTTGACCGTGACCGCGACGCCGGCCAGCGGGCCGGCATCCTCGCCGCGCCCGATCGCCGCGTCGATCGCGGAAGCCTGCGCCAGCACCTCCGCCGCGTTGTGATCGACGACGGCGTTGATTTTGGGGTTCACGGCGTCGAGCCGGGCCAGCGCCGCCGTCGCCGCCTCCTTCGCCGAGACTTTCCTTGACCTGACCAGCGAGGCCATTTCCTGAGCCGACAGCCGCCAGAGCTCCTGCATGCAAAACTCCCTTTAATGGCTGCCGTTGTAGCGCCGTCCCCGCGGCAACGCCAGCGGCGGCGAACCCGGCCCTAAAGAGCAGATACTGGTCTGAAGCCGCGCAACCGGCGCGTTGACCGGGCGGACAATGCAAGAAGGCGTCGCGCCGTCAGTGCTTAGTAACAGAATTGCCTGGGGTATCGAGGATCGCTTCCGTGAACGGAAACTCGAGCACGATCTCGCCCTCGTCGTCGGTTACCTCAATGGTCGCATTCAACAGCGCGCCGTCGGCGCCATCGGTCTTCAGGAGCTCCCGGATCATGGCGCGCGCCATTTCCCAGGCGCGGTCGGGATCCCCCAGCACTTCGCCATCGGGGTCGGAAATCAGCTCGTCGCCGATACGGGTGTTAAAGAAATAGCGTGGCATCGGCAGGAACCCTGGCCTCGATTGGAACCCCTGAACCGGGCCCCCTTACAAGCTTCTGATATCGAGCGCTACCGCTCCTCTGATCCAGAAGAGCCCTGCCTGGCGCTCATGGCAATCACCAAACGCCGGATCCCACGGTCTTTTGACTGCAATATCCAGAGACCCATATCGTATTGCGACGCAGCGTTGGCAACCGGGGCGGTGACGAAAGATTTCATTGGCGAACTTTTTCATCCGGGGTAGCTTGTCATCGTTCGCTGGGTTGATCTCATAGCAGAGGAGCGCCAAATGGCCTGGAAAGCACCGAAAATCGTCGAAGTGCCTGTCGGCATGGAAATCAACATGTACGTGTGCGCGACCCGCAAGTAAGCGGCAGGGTCGGCTCATACACTACGTGGTGAACTTCCGGGGCTGACACGTTCCCGAACGCGTCAGCGCCGAGGCGTGATTGCGACGGTTATGCCGCAAGCTTGAGACCAGGAGACGGGGTATGCTTCGCATCGTCGTCCTGGGCGCCGCCGCAGGCGGCGGCATTCCACAGTGGAACTGCGGATGTCGGGTGTGCCTGAGGGCGCGAAGCGACCATCCTGAACTGAACAGCACCCAGGCCTCGATCGCGGTCAGCGCCGATGGCGAGCACTGGTATCTCGTCAACGCCTCGCCCGACCTGCGCCAGCAATTGATCGCGACGCCGCAGCTTCACCCCAAAGCGGGGCTGCTCAGGCACAGCCCGATCGCCGGCGTAGTCCTGACCAATGGCGAAATCGACGCGGTCGCAGGCCTGCTATCGATGCGCGAGGGCTCGCCCTTCACGCTCTACGCGCACGAGCGGGTGCTTGCGATCATCAAATCCAACAGCATCTTCAACGTTCTGAACGAAGCTACCGTCAAGCGCCTGCCAATCGAGGTGGACCAGGCATTCGAGCCTGCGTTGCCCGACGGTTCCCCGTCGGGTATGGAAATTCTTCCCTTCGCGGTTCCCGGCAAGGGCGCGTGGTATCTGGAAGGCAAGGCGCACCCCTCGGGTGGCGATGCTGCCGGCGATACGCTCGGCCTGCGGATTCTGGACAAGACGAGCGGAAAGTATTTCTATTTCCTCGCCGCCTGCGCGCGCGTCACGGAAGATCTGAAGTCGCGCCTTTCGGGCGCAGCGCTGGTGTTTTTCGACGGCACCGTGTGGCGCGACGATGAACTGATCGTCGCTGGCCTCGGCACCAAGACGGGACAGGGCATGGGTCATATTTCGATGTCGGGCGATCACGGGGCGATCGAGAGCCTGGCCGGCCTCGATATCGGCCGGAAGGTGTTCCTGCACATCAACAACTCCAACCCGGCGCTGCTGCGCGGTTCGGACGAGCGCGGGATCGTCGAACGGGCGGGCTGGCACATCCCCGCCGACGGAACGGAGATCACGCTGTGAACGCCGTGGCCACAACCGGAATGACCGCGCTGTCGATCGGCAAGGGCGTCATCCTGCGCAGCGCCGAGGAGCTGGAAGCGATGCTCCGCCATATCGGCGCGACGCGCTATCACAACCTGCATCCCTTTCACCGCCTGCTGCACGGCGGCAAGCTCAGCAAGGGCCAGGTGCAGGCCTGGGCGCTGAACCGCTATTATTACCAGAGTACGATTCCGCTAAAGGACGCGATGGTGATCTCGCGGTTCCGCGATCGCGCGACCCGCATCGAATGGCGGCACCGGATCGAGGATCATGACGGCGATGCCGGTACGGAAGGCGGCATCGAACGCTGGCTCAAGCTGACCGAGGGGCTCGGACTCGACAGCGCTTATGTGGAATCGACCGAAGGCATCCTGCCCGCAACGCGGTTTGCGGTGGAGGCTTACGTGCATTTCTGCCGCGACAAGACGCCGTTGGAGGCGATCGCCTCCTCGCTCACCGAACTGTTTGCACCTGATCTGCATGAGGAGCGCATATCGGGCATGCTGCAGCACTATGATTTCGTCAATCCTGAGATCATGAGCTATTTCAGCCGCCGCCTGACGCAGGCCCCTCGCGACGCCGGCTTCGCGCTGGAATATGTCAAGGCCCACGCCCAGACGCCGGCGGAGCGGGAGGCGGTCTGCAACGCGCTGATCTTCAAGACCAATGTGCTATGGGTTCAGCTCGACGCGCTGTATCATGCCTATGTCGAGGGCCACATTCCGCCCGGCGCATTCGTGCCGCAGGCAAATTGATGGGCTGAAAATGATGGACCGAAACTAATAGAGCGAAACTGACAAGCGGGAACCGGGATCGGATGGCGTCAAGCCGCAACATCAGCGTCAGGGAGACGAGTCGGCCGAAATTGCCGCGCCACACCCGGCTGAAATTCGATGAGACGCGGCAGGTCTGGGTGATCCTGGCGCCGGAACGCGTGCTGGCGCCGGACGAGATCGCGGTCGAAGTACTGCAGCTTTGCGACGGCGCCCGCAGCGTCGCCGACATGGTCGATCAGCTCGCCGCCAAATACGCCGCCCCGCGCGAGGCGATCTCAACCGACGTCATCGCCATGCTGCAGGATCTCGCCGACAAGGGCTTTTTGACCGAAGCGCGCGAGAACACCGCATGAGCAACGCTTTCGCCGACGGCAAGGCAGCCAGCGCCGCTCCCCCTGATGGGCTCGCTGTACTTGAGCAGGGGCGCTCGACGGCGGAAACCTTCGGCATTCCGCTCGCGGTGCTGGCCGAGCTGACGCATCGCTGCCCGCTGCAATGTCCCTATTGCTCCAACCCGGTCGCACTCGACCGCGGCGGCAGCGAACTCACGACCGAAGAATGGAAGAAGGTGCTAGGCGAGCTCGCCGAAATCGGCGTGCTTCAGATTCACTTCTCCGGCGGCGAGCCGACCGCGCGTAGGGATCTGGTCGAGCTGGTGCGGCATGCCACCGACGTCGGGCTTTACACCAATCTCATTACGTCGGCGGTGCTTCTGACCAGGGAGAAATTGTCGGCGCTGGCAGATGCCGGGCTTTGCCACGTGCAGATCAGCTTCCAGGGGAACGAGCCGGTCGTCGCCGACCGCGTCGCCGGACTGAAGAACGCGCATGAGAGAAAGATCGAGGCCGCGAAATGGACCCGCGAACTCGATCTGCCGCTGACGGTCAACGCCGTCATGCACCGCCAGAATCTGCATCAGCTCGCCGACATCATCCAGATGGCGGTCGGTCTCGACGCCGATCGGTTGGAGATCGCCAATGTCCAGTATTACGGCTGGGCGCTGAAGAACCGCGCCGCGCTGATGCCGACGCAGGAACAGATCGAAGCGGCCAGCCGCATCGTCGAGGACGCCGCTATGCGGTTGAAGGGCACGCTTGCGATCGACTATGTGGTGCCGGACTATTACGCGCTGCGGCCAAAGAAATGCATGGGCGGCTGGGGACGCCAGTTCTTCAACATTTCACCCGCCGGCAAGATCCTGCCCTGCCACGCCGCCGAAAGCATCACCGGGCTTGAATTCGACTCGGTGCGCTCCAACCGTTCGATCGCCTGGATCTGGCAGAACTCCGAGGCCTTCAACCGCTATCGCGGCACCGGCTGGATGAAGGAGCCATGCAGGAGCTGCGAGTACCGGGAAGTCGATCTCGGCGGTTGCCGCTGCCAGGCTTTTGCACTGACCGGCGATGCCGGCAATACCGATCCGGCCTGCACGCTGTCACCGATGCACGAGCAGATATTCAAGGACGCCGAGCGCGAAGCCGCCGCCGGAGAAAATCGCTTCCTCTATCGCAATTTCGCCGGCGGCACGCTGGAGACGGAAGGCGAACATGGCGCCTGACGCCGATGCCGGCACATCCATCAAGCGCGCCGATCCGTTTGCCCCGCTGACGTCGGAACAATTCGCCGTCGGCGACGGCCACGATATCCATGTTGAAAGCGTTGGACGCGCCGGCGGCGTTCCCGCGGTCTATTTGCACGGCGGACCGGGCAGCGGCTGCCAGCCAGACCATCGCCGGCTGTTCGATCCCGAGCGCTTCCATGCGGTGCTGTTCGACCAGCGCGGCGCCGGACGCAGCCGCCCCAGGGGCAGCCGCGACGCCAACACATTGCCACATCTGGTCGCGGACATGGAATTGATCCGCGGGAAATTCGGATTTGAGCGTTGGATGATCGTCGGCGGCTCGTGGGGCGCGACGCTCGCGCTGGCATATGCACAGGCGCATCCCGAGCGCGTCGCCGGCATCGTGCTGCGCGCGGCTTTCCTCGGCACCATCGCGGAAATCGAAACCGCCTTCCTGAATGTGTTGCCGCGTCTCTATCCCGACCTCTACGACGACTTCCTGAGCGTGCTGGCGGAGACCGAGCGCGCCCAACCGCTGCAGGCCTATTTTCGACGCATCCTCGATCCCGATGCGGCCGTGCATGGCCCGGCGGCGCGGGCCTGGGGCGAGACCGAGCGCATCCTGTCCGAACACGCGCCAAGCCGCACGAGAATCGATCTGTCGGCGCTGCACTCGTCACGTAACTTGCCGGCAACGCCGTTCATGGAAGCGCACTACTTTTCCAGCGGCTGCTTCCTGCAGCCGAACCAGCTGATCCGCGACGCCGGCAAGCTGAAGGATATTCCGGGCATCATCGTGCAAGGCCGCTACGATTTGTTGTGCCCACCCGCCACATCGCACGCGCTCGCGGCCGTCTGGCCTGCGGCCGAAATTCGCGTTGCCGAAGGTGCCGGGCACACCCTGTATGACCCCGGTGTCCGCGACGCCGTGATGAAGGCGATCACGGACATGGCCTCCAAAATCAACAAACAGGACTAAAGAAATGCCATTGGCCGGAAAAGGCATGCTGCTGACCTCCATGAACATCGCCGCCTCAGACGAGGCCGAGTTCAATCGCTGGTACGACCGCGAACATCTCGAGGAGCGTGTCGCAATCGAAGGCTTCCTCGAGGCGCGCCGCTATGTCGCGCATGCAGGCAACCCGAAATACCTCAGCCTGTACTCGACCAGGACGTTCGAGGTGCTGGACAGCCCAGCCTATCGCGCCGCGCTGGCCAACCAGACGGCGTGGTCGAAGGCCAACATCGGGCGCTTCAAGGACATGATACGCGCGGTCGCGCGCATCACGGTCAGCCGCGGCACCGGCCGTGGCGCCGCACTCGGCATCGTCAGGCTGCGTCCCACGGCCGGCAGCGAAGAAAAGCTGCGCTCCGTGCTGCGCGAGCTGCTCAATCCGGCCGAACTCGACGGAATCGTCTCCATGCACCTGATCGAGAGCGACCTGGCATTGTCCAAGCCGATCACCAACGATCCGTCCGCGCCAAATCCCGGTGCCGGCGACTGGTTCGTGTTGATTGACGCCACCGATGTTGGCGCGGTTCCGCCCGCGGCGGCGCGGCTGACCGGCAATGTCACACTTACGCCAACCGCGATCTCAAGTGGCGTTTACCGGTTGATGTGGGACCTCGCAAAGAGCGATCTCGGCGGCTAAGGCTGCGTTCGTTGTTTCTGCGCCGCACATGCTGCACTGCCGCATAAGCGCTGAGACGTTAACAACAGGCGCCCATGCATTTGGGGGCCGACGCTCGCGCAAAATTGCCTTTGTGCGAAGTCTTGAATGGCTCTAGTAACATAAGCCTATGATCCAATTCGAAATCCGCAACAGCGCCGACTGGGCGTTCGCAGGCAAAAATGAGGCCGCGCTTTCCTTGAAATTGCGCGGACATGGTAGGAATGAAACCGACTGACATCTCGGCGCCAGACTACTTTCATAAAGTAGTCGATTGCCAATGGGCGTGCCCCGCTCACACGCCAGTTCCCGAGTATATCCGTCTGATTGCAGAGGGGCGTTACAGCGACGCCTACATGATCAACTGGAAATCGAACGTGTTTCCCGGAATTCTGGGACGCACCTGCGACCGCCCGTGCGAGCCCGCCTGCCGCCGCGGCCGTGTCGAGGAAACGCCGGTCGCGATCTGCCGCCTCAAGCGCGTCGCCGCCGACTTCAAGGACGACGTCAGACACCGGATGCCGAAGCCAGCGGTAAAGAACGGCAAACGCATCGCGCTGGTCGGCGGCGGCCCGGCCTCGCTTGCGGTGGCGCGCGACCTCGCCCCGCTCGGTTATCATTGCACCGTGTTCGATGCCGATCCGAGGGCGGGCGGTATGATGCGGAGCCAGATCCCGAAGTTCCGGCTGCCGGACGCGGTGATCGACGAGGAAACCGATTACATCCTCAACCTCGGTGTCGAGTTCAAGGGCGGCCATCGCATCGACAGTCTGAAGGAGCTGCTTGGTAAAAACTACGACGCCATTTTCGTCGGCTCCGGCGCGCCGCGCGGTCGCGAGCTTGACATACCGGGCCGCAAGGAAGCCGCCGCCAACATCCATATCGGGATCGAGTGGCTGTCGTCGGTGTCGTTCGGCCATGTCGAGAAGATCGGCAAGCGCGTCATCGTGCTGGGCGGCGGCAACACCGCGATGGACTGCTGCCGCACTGCGCGCCGCCTCGGCGGCGACGACGTCAAGGTGATCGTGCGCTCCGGCTTCGAGGAGATGAAGGCGAGCCCCTGGGAAAAGGAAGACGCGATTCACGAGGATATTCCGATCCTCAATTTCATGGTGCCGGTTGCGTTCACCCATGACAACGGCAGGCTCACCGGCGTCACCTTCCAGAAGGTGAAGGCTGAATACGACAAGAATGGCCGCCGCAACCTAGTGCCCGCGGGCGAGCCCGACCAGACCATCCCTTGCGACGACGTGCTGATCGCGGTCGGCCAGGAAAACGCCTTTCCCTGGATCGAGCGCGACTGCGGCGTCGAATTCGACAAATGGGGCATGCCGCAGGTCGATCAGAAAACCTTCGCCTCGACCCATCCGAAAGTGTTCTTTGGCGGCGACGCGGCGTTTGGTCCGAAGAACATCATCTGGGCGGTCGCGCACGGCCACGATGCCGCGCTGTCGATCCACAAGATGATTTCGGGCGAAGACATTACCGAGCGTCCGCTTCCCGAGGTGCAGATCTCCTCGCAGAAGATGGGCATCCACGAGTGGAGCTACGACAACGACGTCTCCGGCGACAAGCGCTACAAGGTGCCGCATCGCGACAAGGTGATCGCGCTGAAGGACATCCGTACCGAGGTCGAGCTTGGCTACGACGTCAAACTCGCGCTCGGCGAGGCGCAACGCTGCCTGAACTGTGACATACAGACGGTGTTCTCGGCGCCCGCCTGCATCGAATGCGACGCCTGCGTCGACATCTGCCCGATGGACTGCATCACGTTCACGGAGAACGGCGAGGAAGCGGACCTCCGGCAGCGGCTGAAGGCCCCCGCGCCCAACCGCGACCAGGACCTGTATGTCGCCGACGGCCTCAAGACCGGGCGCGTCATGGTCAAGGACGAGGACGTCTGCCTGCATTGCGGCCTGTGCGCCGAACGCTGCCCCACCGGCGCCTGGGACATGCAGAAATATCTCATCGATATGACCTATGCGGGATCAACATGTCAGTCCAAAGCCCGATCAGCAGCGTAAACGACTTCGTCGTCCGCTTCGCCAACGTCAACGGCTCGGGTTCGGCGAGCGCCAATGAATTGTTCGCCCGCGCCATCCTGCGTCACGGCGTGCCGGTCAGCCCGCGCAACATCTTCCCCTCCAACATCCAGGGGCTTCCGACCTGGTATGAGGTGCGCGTCACCGAAGCCGGCCATCTCGGCGCCCGCGGCGGCGTCGACCTGATGGTGGCGATGAATCCGCAGACCTGGGACAAGGATGTCGCCTCGATCGAGACCGGCGGCTACCTGTTCTACGACTCGACCAAGCCGTTGCCGTCGTCGAAGTTCCGCACCGACATAACCGTGATCGGCGTGCCGCTGACCGCGATCACCAACTCGACCTATACCGATCCGCGCCAGCGCCAGCTGTTCAAGAACATCATCTATCTCGGCGCACTCTGCGCCTTGCTCGATATGGATCCGAAGCTGGTCGAGAAGCTGTTCGGCGAACAGTACAAGGGCAAGGAAAAGCTGTTGTCCTCCAACGTCCACGCGCTGCATCTCGGCCGCGACTGGGCGCTGCAAAACCTGAAGTGCCCGCTCGGACTGCGGGTGAAGAAGGCCGACAAGGTTGGCGAGCGGATATTCATCGAGGGCAACAGCGCGGCTGCGCTCGGCGCCGTCTATGGCGGTGCTACCGTCTGCGCCTGGTATCCGATCACGCCGTCGTCCTCGCTGGCGGATGCGTTCGGCGCCCATTGCAAGAAGCTGCGGCACGATCCGCAGACCGGCAAGGCGAAATACGCCATCGTGCAGGGCGAGGATGAACTGGCCTCGATCGGCATCGTGATCGGCGCGTCCTGGAACGGCGCGCGCGCCTTCACCGCGACGTCCGGCCCCGGCATCTCGCTGATGACCGAATTCATCGGCCTGTCCTACTTCGCGGAGATTCCAGCCGTCATCATGAACGTGCAGCGCGCCGGCCCCTCGACCGGAATGCCGACCCGAACCCAGCAGTGCGACATCATTGCGTGCGCTTACGCCTCGCATGGCGATACCAAACACATCCTTTTGTTTCCGGAAGACCCGGCCGAAGCCTTCGAATTCGCGGCGGCTTCCTTCGACCTCGCCGAGCGGCTGCAGACCACGATCTTCCTGATGCTCGATCTCGACATCGGCATGAACCACCGGCTGTGCCGCCCGCTGAAGTGGGATGACGGCAGGCAGTATGACCGCGGCAAGGTAATGACCGCCGAAATGCTCGACGAGCCCGGCCGCGATTTCGGCCGCTATCTTGACGTCGATGGCGACGGCATCCCCTACCGCACCTATCCGGGCACCCACCCGACCAAGGGCTCGTTCTTTACCCGCGGCACGTCGCGCGACCGTTACGCGCGCTATTCGGAGGAAGGTGCGGTTTACGCCGACAACATGCAGCGGCTGGTGCGCAAGTTCGAGACCGCACAGGACATGGTGCCGCGGCCGTTGCAGGCCAACGCCGCGAAACCGACCAAGTACGGCGTCATCTATTTCGGCTCGACCTCGCCGGCGATGGACGAGGCGATCGGGCTACTGGAAGAGCGCGGCCATCAGCTTGACCGCCTGCGCATCCGCGCCTTCCCGTTCCACTCCAGCGTGGCGAGCTTCATTGCGGATCACGATTTCGTCTACGTGGTCGAACAGAACCGCGATGCCCAGTTGCGCCAGCTGATTGTCAACGAGAACGGCATCGACCCGGTCCGGCTGGTGCCGATCCTGCACTATGACGGCACGCCGATCACTGCGCGCTTCATCGCTAATTCCATCGGCGACCACCAGGACCACCTGAAAGTGACCCCTCTTCGCAAGGCTGTGTCATGACCGATGTGTTGATCCCTCCGGCGTCATGCCCGGCCTTGTGCCGGGCATCCACGCCTTCCTTTTTCTCGGCCAAGACGTGGATGGCCGGGACAAGCCCGGCCATGTTGAGGCTGGAATCGCAGGTGCAGAAATGACCTACATTGCAAAACCTAAATTCCATCATCCTGGCCTGCCGAAGAACGAACTCGGCTACACCCACCGGGATTACGAGGGCAAGATCTCGACCCTGTGCGCCGGCTGCGGCCACGATTCGATCACGGCCGCGATCATCGAGGCCTGCTACGAACTGTCGATCGAACCGCACCGGGTCGCCAAGATCTCCGGCATCGGCTGCTCGTCGAAGACCCCGGACTATTTCCTCGGCAACTCGCACGGCTTCAATTCGGTTCATGGTCGCATGCCGTCGGTGCTGACCGGCGCCAACCTCGCCAACCGCGACCTGATCTATCTCGGCGTCTCCGGCGACGGCGACTCGGCCTCGATCGGCTTCGGCCAGTTCGCGCATTCGATCCGGCGCGGCGTCAACATGACCTACATCGTTGAGAACAACGGCGTGTACGGCCTGACCAAGGGCCAGTTCTCCGCCACCGCCGACCGTGGCTCGAAGTCAAAGAAGGGCGTGATGAACACCGACAACGCCATCGACCTGGTGGCGATCGCGCTGCAACTCGGCGCCAGCTTCGTGGCGCGCAGCTTCTCCGGCGACAAAACCCAACTGGTGCCGCTGATATCCGCCGCGATCCGGCACAAGGGCGCGGCGTTCATCGACGTCATCAGCCCCTGCATCGCCTTCAACAACCACGCCGGTTCGACCAAGAGCTTCGACTATGTCCGCGAACACAACGAAGCGGTGAACCGTCTCGACGTGATCACGGGGCGTGAACCCATCACCGTCGATTACGCGCCGGGCTCGGTGCAGGTGGTCGATCAGCATGACGGTACCCGGCTGGTGCTGCGCAAGATCGACGCCGATTACGATGCCAATGACCGGCTGGCGGCCATGACCTTCCTGCAGAAACATGCCGCCAAGGGCCAGGTGGTGACCGGTTTGCTGTATGTCGACCCGGATTCCGACGACCTGCACAGCCACCTCGATACCGTCGAGACGCCGCTGAACAGGCTGGAGGCCAAGGATCTGTGCCCCGGCACATCGGCGCTGGAAAAGATCAACGCCAGCCTGCGCTAGAGGCATCGCTGGCTACCGGACGTTCAAGCCGCGGCGGCGAGCTTCCGCGGATTTGCCACATACTCCTTGAGCACCGTGCCTGAGGCATCGACCTCGACCAGCGAAACGTCGTAGCTCCAGAGGTCAGCGAGGTGCTGCAGCACGCGCCTGGCGTCGACCTCGCTCAGTTGCGCGCCCTTGAGCACCACATGGCGAAGCATCAAACGGCGGTCGCCGGCCAGGTCGACATCGACGACTTCGATGTTGGCGTCGATGAAACCGACGTCATATTGCCGCGCCAGTTCGCGGCGAAGCCGGCGATAGCCGCGCTCGTCGTGGATGGCATCGACCAGGATGCCGGCGCTCTCCGCGGGGTCGTCGTGCAGGTGAAACATGCGGAAATGGCGCATCAGCCGCGGGCTGAGAAACTGGCTGATAAAGCTTTCGTCGCGATAATCCGTCCAAACGCTGCGCAGCACGGCCATGGCGTCGCCGGTCCCGGCGATGTCGGGGAACCATTCGCGATCCTCCTCGTCAGGGCAGGTTACGATTCGCTCGATATCCTGCATCATGGCAAAGCCGAGCGCATAGGGGTTGAAGCCGGAGTAGTGGGGATTGTCGAAGTCCGGCTGGAACACGACGTTGGTATGCGACTGCAGGAACTCGAGAAAATTGCCGTCGGATATCCGCCCCTGTTCGTGCAGGCGGTTCATGATTCGGTAGTGAACGTAGGTCGCGGTGCCCTCGTTCATGACCTTGGTCTGGCTTTGCGGGTAGAAATACTGCGCGATGTGCCGCACGATACGCAGCAACTCGCGTTGCCATGGCGCCAGCCGCGGCGCCGTCTTCTCCAGAAAATAAAGCAGATTCTCCTGCGGCAAGCCGAGCAAATTCTGGCGACGCCCGACATTGAGCAACACATCACTCTTGGCCGGACCGCTCGGGACGGTTCGCCACAGATCGTTGAAAGTGCCCTCCTCGTGCATGCGACGCTTTCCGGCCCGCTTTTCCTCCGCACGCAGGTCCAGCTTCTTTTTGCCGGGATAGCGGTCGATACCGTGCGACATCAGCGCATGCGCGGCATCCAAGGTCTGCTCGACCGCCTGCCGGCCGTGGCGCTCCTCGCACTGCGTCACATAGCTCTTGGCAAATTCGAGGTAGTCGAGAATGCCGTCGGCATCGGTCCATTGCCTGAAGAGATAGTTGTTCTTGAAAAAATGGTTGTGACCGAACGCCGCGTGCGCGATCACCAGCGTTTGCATCGTCGCGGTGTTTTCCTCCATCAGATAGGAGATGCACGGCGAACTGTTGATGACGATCTCGTAGGCAAGGCCCATCAGCCCTTTGCGGTAGGATGCCTCCTGATAGGCAAAGTGCTTTCCGAATGACCAGTGCTTGTAATACAGCGGCATGCCGACCGAGGAATAGGCGTCCAGCATCTGCTCGGCTGTGATGACTTCGATTTGGTTCGGATAGACGTTGAGGCCGAGTTCTTTCAGCGCAATCCCCTCGCAGGCGTCATGGACGCGCTGCAGCGCCGGAAAATCCCAGTCGGCGCCCTTGAAAAGCAGTTGGTCGGTCGCGGTCATGGGGCGGCCCTCTCCTGCTGTCCACGGCGCTGGAACAGGTCGTGGAATACCGGAAAAATTTCGCTGCGCTCGCGCACCTTGCGCATCGACAGCGGCGCGCCGTTCGCGCGCAGACGCTCATAGAGCGTCCACAACGACGAATTGGGCATGTCATACATCATCCCGCCATCCTGGCCGACCTCCAGATAGGCAAAGAACTGGCTTGCCGGCAGGATCATCTCCGTCAGCAGCCGGCCTGCGACTTCGCCGTCAGCGTGGGAATTGTCCCCATCGGAGGCCTGCGCGGCGTAGATATTCCAGTCGGCGGGCCGAAACCGCGACCTGACGATGTCGTGCATCGCCTGCAAGGCGCTCGACACCAGCGTGCCGCCCGAGGCCGGTCCATGAAAAAACGTATCCTCGTCGACTTCCTCGGCCCGATCCGTATGCCGGATGAAGACGATTTCGACGTGGCGATAGCGTCGCTTGAGAAAGACGTAAAGCAGCATGTAGAATCGCTTGGCAAGATCCTTCATGTGCTCGTTCATCGAGCCCGACACATCCATCAGGCAGAACATCACGGCCTGCGCCACCGGTTTCGGCACCGCCTCGAAGCGCCGGTAGCGGATATCGATCGGATCGATGAAAGGGATCCGGTGCATTTTGGATTTCAACGCCGCAATCTCGGCCAGCAGTTCGACCCGCCTGACCTCGTCGCAAGTCGCCATCTCCGCTTCCAGCGCTGCCAATTCTTCGGGCCGCGGCCGCCGCAACGCTACCCGCCGCGCCATCGCCCGCGCGACGGTTCGGCTCACCGAAATATTCGCCGGCGAACCCGAAGTTGTATAACCGGCCCTGCGAATTCCCTCGCTTTCGACTTCCGCAAGCTTCCGCTTGGCAAGATCGGGCAATTCCAGATCGTCGAGGAACAGATCAACGAACTCATCGCGGCTGAGGACGAAGCGGAACGCGTCCTGGCTGTCGCCCTCGCCGGGACCGCCTGCTCTTCCGCCAGTCTGGCCGGAGCGCGGCAGAATGTCGCCTTCAATGAACTTCTTGTTTCCGGGCAGAACCATGTCGCGCGTCCCGCCATCGCGGCGGAAACGCGGCTCATCCATACCCTCGACCGGGATGCTCACCTCGCCGCCTTCCAGGACGTCCTTGACGTTTCGATCCTGCGAGGACTTCTTGACCGCCCCCTGCACCAGCGCCTTGGCGCGGCGCAGGAAGCGCTGGCGGTTCTCGAGGCTCTTGCTACCGGGGTTGAGCCGCCGGTCAACGATATGGAGGGTCACTTTCGTATCCGCCTCACCCCGCTTGTTTCACGCGCATGTACCATTCGACGAGCCGCCGGACCTGACGCTCGGTATACCCGCGCTCGACCATGCGCGCGACAAACTCGCCATGCTTCTTTTCGGTTTCGCCGTCTTTCTTCGAGCCGAATGAAATGACAGGCAGCAGGTCCTCGACCTGAGAGAATATCCGCTTTTCGATCACCTCGCGAATCTTCTCGTAACTCGTCCAGGACGGATTCTTGCCGCCATTCTGCGCCCGCGAGCGCAGCGAGAACTTGACGACCTCGTTGCGGAAGTCCTTCGGGTTGGCGATGCCAGCCGGCTTCTCGATCTTGGTCAGTTCCTGGTTGAGGAGCTCGCGGTCGAGCAGCTGACCTGTATCGGGATCCTTGAAATCCTGGTCCTCGATCCAGGAGTCGGCGTAATCGACATAGCGATCGAACAGATTTTGGCCGTAATCGGAATAGGACTCGAGATAAGCCTTTTGAATCTCATGGCCGATGAACTCGGCGTAGCGCGGAGCCAGATCGGCCTTGATGAATTCGAGGTAGCGTTTCTCGACTTCGTCGGGAAGCTGCTCGCGGCGGATCGCCTGCTCCAGCGTGTACATCAGATGAACCGCGTCGGCTCCGACCTCGGTCGTGTCGTGATTGTAGGTCGCTGCGAGAACCTTGAAGGCAAACCGCGTCGAGACGCCGTCCATTCCCTCGTCAACACCGGCGGCGTCCTTGTATTCCTGGACACTGCGGGCCTTTGGATCCGACTCTTTCAGGCTTTCGCCGTCATATACCCGCATCTTCGCGAACAGGGTCGAATTCTCATGCTTGCGCAGACGCGACAGCACCGAGAACCGCGCCAGCGTTTCCAGCGTCGCCGGCGCGCAAGGTGCGGTCGCCAGTTCGGACCCCTGGATGAGCTTCTCGTAAATCTTCTGTTCCTCGGTGGCGCGCAAGCAGTACGGCACCTTGACGACGCAGATTCGGTCGATGAAGGCCTCGTTGTTCTTGTTGGTCTTGAAGCTTTGCCATTCGGACTCGTTGGAGTGGGCCAGGATGACGCCGGTGAACGGAATGGCGCCGATATTCTCGGTGCCGATATAGTTGCCTTCCTGCGTCGCCGTCAGCAGCGGATGCAGCATCTTGATCGGCGCCTTGAACATCTCGACGAATTCAAGCACGCCCTGGTTGGCCCGATTGAGCCCGCCGGAATAGCTGTAGGCGTCGGGATCGTTCTGGGCGAAGGTCTCTAGCTTGCGGATGTCGACCTTGCCGACCAGCGAAGAGATATCCTGGTTGTTTTCGTCTCCGGGCTCGGTCTTGGCTACCGCGATCTGCCGCAACCGCGACGGTTGAATCCTGGCGACGCGGAATTGCGAGATATCGCCGCCGAAGGCCTCGAGGCGCTTGTAGCACCATGGACTCATCAGCCCGTTGAGGCGGCGGCGCGGAATGCCGTATTTCTCCTCGAGCATCGGTCCCAGCGAGTCCGGATCGAACAGGCCGAGCGGGCTTTCGAAGACGGGGCTGAGTTCGTCGCCGGCCTTCAGGACATAGATCGGATGAACTTCCATCAACGCCTTCAGGCGCTCGGCAAGCGACGACTTTCCGCCGCCGACAGGTCCGAGCAAGTAAAGAATCTGCTTGCGCTCCTCGAGGCCCTGCGCTGCGTGCCGGAAAAACCCGACAATGCGCTCGATGGTTTCCTCCATGCCGTAGAAGCCGGCGAACGCCGGATAAACCCGCATCGTGCGATTGAGGAAAATGCGGCCAAGGCGAGCGTCCTTGGCGGTGTCGATCATCTGAGGCTCGCCGATCGCTGCCAGTAACCGTTCGGCGGCGTTGGCATATCGCATCGGATCGCTTCGACACGATTCCAGATATTCAGCCATCGACATGTCGGTCTGGCTTCGCGCTTCGAAGGACCGAACAAACGCATTGAACAGAGAATCGTTGTACATGATCCCTCTCTCCATGGTCAGTTGTATGGCTGGACGCGCCGGCAGAGTTCATCACCGTCGGCGCACCAGCACCCGATCGCGAATCAGCAACAGCACATGGCTGTATTGGACACGCGACGGAGTCAGTCACGCAATGCAATAGTCATGCTAGAAGCGTGATCCTAGTATTGTTACGGTCGAATTCTCTCGCTATGTAACTGTCCCGCAACATTGAGCCTGATTATCACCCGATCGTGAGTCTTAACGATTTGTTAGGAATCGCTTGGCTTCACGGTCCTGTCTTGACCAGACTCCAGACTCCAAGAACTCGGATTGATGGAACTCGTTCCTCGCACCCCCCGGAGTTCTGCGATTTCCATGGAAAATCGACGCGCGCGGCACGGTCCACGGATTGCCTCAATCCGTCGGCAACTCGTTCAACCCGTTGTTGACATTCCCCCCTCGCCCCCGAAAGCTGCCCAAAACCCGCAAAAACCAATCGATCTAACCCAACAGGCATCATGAATCCCGTCAAAGCACTCGAAAAACACGGCCAGTCGGTATGGCTGGACTTCCTCGCCCGCGGCTTCGTCGCCAAGGGTGACCTCCAGGCGCTGATCGAGACCGACGGCGTCAAGGGGGTGACCTCGAATCCATCGATCTTTGAAAAAGCGATCGGCAGCTCGGACGAGTATGACGGTGCGATCGGCCAGGCGTTGCGCAAGGGCGACCGGGAAGTCGCCGAGATATTCGAGGCGCTCGCAGTCGAAGACATCCAGAACGCCGCCGACGTGCTGCGCGCGGTCTATGACACGCTGAACGGCGGCGACGGTTTTGTCAGCCTCGAGGTCTCGCCCTATCTGGCGAAGGATACCAAAGGTACCATCGTCGAGGCCGAGCGGCTCTGGAAGAGCGTCAAGCGCCGCAATCTGATGGTCAAGGTGCCGGCGACGCCGGAGGGCCTGCCGGCAATCGAACACCTGATTGGCGAAGGCATCAGCGTCAACGTCACCTTGTTGTTTTCGCAAGCGGTCTATCGCGAGGTTGCGGAGGCCTACATCGCCGGCCTTGAGAAATTCGTCGCCAGCGGTGGCGATCCCGCGCCTGTCGCCAGCGTCGCCTCGTTCTTCGTCAGCCGTATCGACAGCGCTGTCGACAAGCAACTCGACGAACAGGTCGCCAGGGCCAACGACCCCGGCGAGAAGGCGCGGCTGAACGCGCTGAAGGGCAAGATCGCCATCGCCAACGCCAAGCTTGCCTACCAGGACTACAAGCGCCTGTTTGCCGGCCCGCGCTGGGAGAAGCTCGCGCGCAAGGGCGCCAGGCCGCAGCGCCTGCTCTGGGCCTCTACCGGCACCAAGAACAAGGACTACAGCGACGTCTTGTATGTCGAGGAGCTTATCGGCCCCGACACCATCAACACTGTGCCGCCGACCACGCTCGACGCGTTCCGCGACCACGGCAAGCCGCGCGACAGCCTTGAGGAAAACATCGATGGCGCCCGGCATGCGCTGGAAGAACTCGAAAGATCCGGCATCGTGCTCGACGCGATCACCGCCGAACTGGTGAAGGACGGCGTCAGGCAATTTGCTGATGCCGCCGACAGGCTCTATGGCGCGGTCGCGCACAAGCGCGCGGCCTTCCTCGGAAGCGGCATCGACCGACAGCAGCTGGCGTTGGGCGAGCGGATGATGACGGCCGTCGCGAAGAGCACGGAGGATTGGCGCGCTTCGGCCAAGATCCGTCGCCTCTGGCAAAAGGACAAATCGGTCTGGACCGGTGACGACGAAAACAAATGGCTGGGCTGGCTCGACAGCCCCGCCGCCGCCGACCTCGCGGATTACGAGGATTTTGCCCGGCGCGTGAAGGGACAGAATTTCAGCGATGCGGTCGTGCTCGGCATGGGCGGATCGAGCCTGGGCCCCGAGGTTCTCGCCGAAACCTTCGCCAGAAAATCAGGCTTTCCGAAACTGCGCGTGCTTGACTCCACCGATCCCGCCCAAGTGCGCGCGATGGAAGCCTCGGTCGATCTTGCCAAAACACTGTTTATCGTCTCCAGCAAATCCGGCAGCACGACCGAGCCGAACGCGATGAAGGATTACTTTTTCGATCGCGTCGCCGACACCATCGGCGCTGACAAGGCCGGTCATCGCTTCATCGCGGTGACCGATCCCGGCTCGTCGCTGGAGAAGGTCGCAACCAGGCAGGGTTTTGCGCGCATCTTCCACGGCGATCCCGCGGTCGGCGGTCGATATTCCGTGCTTTCGCCGTTCGGGCTGGTGCCGGCAGCGGCGGCCGGCATCGACATCCGCAGCCTGATCACGCACGCGCTGACGATGGTGCGCTCCTGCGGCGCCGACGTACCGCCGCAGGAAAATCCGGGTGTACAGCTCGGGCTCGCAATGGGCATCGCCGGTCTCGAAGGCCGCGACAAGGTGACCATCACGGCCTCGCCGAAGCTCGCCGATTTCGGCGCCTGGGCCGAACAGTTGATCGCCGAATCCACCGGCAAGGATGGCAAGGGATTGATTCCGGTCGATGGCGAGCCGCTGGGCGAGCCGAAGCTCTATGGCAATGACCGCCTCTTCATCGACATCCGGATCGAAGGCGACAACGACGCCGCGCATGACGACAGGCTGCATGCGCTTGAAGCGGCCGGACATCCCGTCGTCCGCATCGCCGTGAAGTCGATCGCCCACATCGGCCAGGAATTTTTCCGCTTTGAGCTTGCAACCGCGGTGGCGAGCGCGGTCCTCGGCGTCAACCCGTTCAATCAGCCCGATGTGGAAGCGGCCAAGATCAAGACCCGCGAATTGACAACGGCGTTCGAGAACACCGGCGCCCTGCCGGCGGAACGGCCGGTGGTTTCGACCGATGAAGTCGACCTCTATACCGACTCGCACAACACAGCCCAGCTTCGCCAGGCAGGCGCCGACGGCAGCCTCGGCTCCTGGATCAAGGCGCATCTGGCGCGCTCCGGCCGCGGCGACTATGTCGCCCTGCTCGCCTATATCGCACGCGATGGCGGCACGATCGACGCGCTGCAGAAGATGCGGCTTGCGGTGCGCGAGGGGCGTCGGGTGGCGACCTGCGCTCAGTTCGGTCCGCGTTTCCTGCACTCCACCGGACAAGCCTACAAGGGCGGCCCTGACAGCGGCGTGTTCCTGCAGATTACCGCCGACGATGCCCGGGATTTGCCGGTGCCGGGCCAGAAGGCCAGCTTCGGCGTGATCAAGGCGGCGCAGGCCCGCGGCGATTTCGACGTGCTGACCGAACGCGGCAAGCGCGCGCTCCGCGTCCACCTCAAGGGAGAGCTGGGACCGGCGCTGGCTGCGCTCGACGCCGCGATTGTCGAAGCGCTGGCCTAGCCAAGCCGGGGCATGCAGATCGCCGTAACGCAGCTATTCGCCCGTCGGCCACCCAAACGCGCCGGGCGATCGATGCGATCGTGGAGACTTCATTCACTACTTGAACTGGCTGCCCGATGGCACGCATCTCACTCGTTGTTTCCGACGTTGACGGCACCCTGCTGACCGATGACAAGAGCCTGACCGATGGCGCAAAGGCAGCGGTCCGCAAGCTGCACGCGGCCGGCATCGGCTTTTCCATCGTTTCCAGCCGTCCTACCATCGGCATGGGCTTTCTGGTCGAACCTCTGGCGATTGCACTCCCTATTGGGGCTTTCAACGGCAGTTCGACCGTCGATGCCGGACTCAAGCCGATTGAACAGCACCTGATCGCGCCTGAAGTGGCAAAACGCAGCCTTGACGTGCTCGATGCGTTTGGCGTCGACATCTGGCTGTTCACCAATGACCGCTGGTACACGCGCAATCGAGCTGGCGAGTACGTCGCGTCCGAACAGCATGCGATCAAGGCCCATCCGACCGTCATCGCGGACTTCGCGCCGCATTTGAGCCAGGCCTGCAAGATCGTCGGCGCCAGTTCGGATGCCGCGCTGCTGCAGCGTTGCGAGGCGGCGATGAAGCAGGCGGTTGGCCGGGAGGCCACCGCGGTGCGGTCGCAAACCTACTATCTGGACGTGACGCCGCCGGGTCATGACAAAGGCACCTTCGTCGAGGGGTTGTCGAAACGGCTCGGCATTTCGACCGACGCGGTTGCGACCATCGGCGACATGGAGAACGATCTGCCGATGTTTGCCAGAAGCGGCGTCTCGTTCGCCATGGGCAACGCCGCCTACGAGATCAAAAAGCGCGCGACGCATGTGACCGACAGCAACGAGCGCGACGGCTTTGCGCGCGCAGTGGAGACGGTGCTGAAGCTTGCGTAGCGCGCCGCGGCTACACCCTTCACCGTCAGGGCGGCGGACAAACCGCGATCTCGGGGCGCCGACGCCCGCGGAAATCAGGATCGGCCTGGCGTGCGCGAGCGCTCCTGCGTCGCGGCCTTGAGCGCAACAACGTCGATCGCGGATTTCATATCCTCAAGCGGCACTGGAAGCCGCCGCCGCCAGTTCGGATGTTCGTGGACGGTGCCGGGAATGTTGGGCTGCTCCACCACCCCAAGCAGGTCCTCCAGCGCGACCGCAAGCAGCCGCGATCTGGTTCGCGCCAGAAAACCAACCACCGCATGGAGATCGTTGCGGTCGATCGCATGATGGCGCAGCACGTCGTCCAGCATGGCGAGCGCATGCCAGCGCGCCTCGTCGCTTTCGCCGGGATCGACGCCGATCGAACGCTTGGTCTTCAGATCGCCGAAGCTGCGCCAGCCGGCGTAAGTGGAGAGATCGTGGGTGTTGAAGGTGACGAGCGCATTTGCCCAGTAATGGTCGATGTCACGGAACGCGCCGCGGTCGTCGCGCTCGAACATCATCACCAGATAAGACCAGATGCCCCAGTCGGCCATCTCGGCGCGAAACCCTTCCGGCACGGTGCCAAGGTCCTCGCCAATCACCACGCAGCGATGCGCCTGGCTTTCCTGCGCGGTCACCGCAAGCAGCGCCTCGAACGGCATCTGCACGTAGGCGCCGTCGGCGGCGCCAAAGCCGTGCGGCACCAGGTAGAGCCGCTTCAAGCCCAGGACGTGGTCGAGCCGGATCGCACCGGCATGCCGCATCGAGGCGCGCAGCATGTCGCGGTATGGCGCAAAGGATTGCTGCTCCAGCCCGGCGGCATTGAACCCGGCAAGCCCCCAGCTTTGGCCGGCGGTGTTGAGCGGATCCGGCGGCGCCCCGACGCCGAGGTGGCGCGAGATCGCGACCTGCTCGTTCCAGGCGTCGAAGCCGTCGGCCTGCACGCCGACGGCGACGTCAAGATAAAGCCCGACGCGCATGCCATGCTTGCGCGCCAGATCGGCGGCGGCGCCGAGCTGGCGATCGGCGGTCCACTGCACGAATTCGACCAAGGCGATCTCGTCGGCATCTGCGCCCTTGCGAAGCGCGGCGCAGCCGGCGTCATCAGGTTGTCGCCACGATTCCGGCCATTCCCACCACGGCGCGCCAAATTTGTGTCTGAGTGCCTCGAAGCAGGCGAAGCGCGACAGCAAAGCCTGCCGTTCCCGGCGGAATTTGTTGAAATCCCGCCGGCGCGCCGGCGTCGCGCCGGCCTTGAAGGACGCGAATGCCGACCGCAGCGCGCGCCATTTCAGGCCGGCCGCGGCGCCGTAATCGACGACTTCACCGCCTCGTAGCCGCGCCAGCGCCTGGCTTGTTTCGGCATCGAGGTGAAATTCCGGAATTCTCTCCACGTCGATATAGAGCGCGTTCAGGAACAACCGGCTGTTCGGCGAATAGGGGCTGCAATCGCCCGGCCGGTCATCGAACAGCGCGTGCAGGGGATTGAGGCCGACGCCGTCGGCGCCGAGATCACTGGCCAAGCCGATCAACCCTTCGAGATCGGTGAAATCGCCGATCCCCCAATTGCGCGCGGAACGAACGCCATAAAGCTGCACCGCGAGCAGCCAGCAGCGGTCGAAATCGCCGCCGAACGCCCGCTCAGGCGCCGAAATCAGCGGCACGTCCTCGGTGACGGCAGCGCCGTCGGCCAGTTGCAGACGGTACACGCCCGGCGTCAGGCCCTCCGGCCAGTCGATAGCCCGCGCCCTCGCCACGCCTTCCGCAACTACCCCGGCAGCCGCAACAATCTTCCAACGCACCGGAAGCCGCGCCTCCGGCCGGAGTTCGCTACGCATCGCCCGCCCGGCCCGAACCACCACCGGCCGTCCTACCAGCGGCCCCGAAGCCTGCAACGGCAGCGCGTCGAGGATTACTTTGAGGGCGGCCGCGTCGGTCAGGCGGCGCCTGCCCTGGCCGTCCAGGAACTCGGTCTGAATTCCCCGTGCTTCAGCTTGCGAAAAAAGATCCATTCGGCACGCACTTTGCACGCAAACATCGCACGGATGTCGCGAAATTGTCCCAATGCAGGAAGGGGATGGATTTGACTAACGCCCCCGGCCCACACCAGGTTCCCCAACGGAACCAAAGCGCGCCGGACGGCTTTCTACCCAAGTCCAGAACGTTTCCCATTCAGCCAACGAAACGGGAGCGTCATTTCCATGGCAATGGCATCACCGTGAACAAAAAAGCCCAAATCGCCGAAAGCGCCAAGGCGGGCGCTCCCGTCCCACTGCCCGGCGGCAACCGCACTGATATCGACGCCGGAAAGGCGGGCGACGCGCCAGCCATCGATGCCGCCGCCGACGATCTTTGGTACAAGGACGCCATCATCTATCAGCTTCACGTCAAGGCCTTCGCCGACAGCAACAATGACGGCATCGGCGACTTCGCGGGGCTGACCGAGAAGCTGGGCTACCTGGAGGACCTCGGCGTCACCACGCTGTGGCTGTTGCCGTTCTATCCCTCGCCCGGCCGGGACGACGGCTACGACATCGCCGACTACGGCGACATCAATCCCGATTTCGGCACGATGAAGGACTTCAAGCGCTTCATCCAGGAAGCCAAGAAGCGCGGCCTGCGTGTCATCACCGAACTCGTCGTCAACCACACCTCGGACCAGCACGACTGGTTCAAGCGCGCCCGCCGCAGCGATCCGAACTCCAGCGCGCGCAACTGGTATGTCTGGAGCGACACCGATCAGAAGTACCAGGGCACGCGGATCATCTTCACCGATACCGAGAAATCGAACTGGACCTGGGATCCGGAGGCCGGCCAGTTCTACTGGCACCGCTTCTTCTCGCACCAGCCGGACCTCAATTTCGACAATCCTCGGGTGGTGAGCGCGCTGGTGCAGGTGATGAAGCGCTGGCTCGACACCGGTGTCGACGGCTTCCGGCTCGACGCCATTCCCTATCTGTGCGAGCGCGACGGCACCAACAACGAGAACCTGCCGCAGACGCACGCCATCATCAAGCAGTTGCGACGCGAACTCGACAATTATGCCAAGGGCAAGGTCCTGCTGGCCGAGGCCAACCAATGGCCGGAAGACGTCCAGGAATACTTCGGCAGCGGCGACGAATGCCACATGGCCTATCATTTTCCGCTGATGCCACGCATCTACATGGCGATCGCGCAGGAAGACCGCTTTCCCATCACCGACATCCTGCGCCAGACGCCTGATATCCCCAACAGCTGCCAGTGGGCGCTGTTCCTGCGCAACCACGACGAACTGACGCTGGAAATGGTCACCGACGTCGAGCGCGACTATCTGTGGTCGACCTATGCGAACGATCCGCGCGCACGCATCAATGTCGGCATCCGCCGCCGGCTGGCGCCCTTGATGGACAACGACCGCCGCAAGATCGAGCTGATGAACTCGCTGCTGTTCTCGTTTCCGGGTACGCCGATCATCTACTACGGCGACGAGATCGGCATGGGCGACAACATCTATCTCGGCGACCGCAACGGCGTCCGCACCCCGATGCAGTGGACCCCGGACCGCAATGGCGGCTTCTCGCGCGCCGATCCGGCGCGGCTCTACGCGCCGACCATCATGGACCCGGTCTATGGTTATGAGTCCGTCAATGTCGAGGCGCAGTCGCGCAGCCTCTCCTCGCTGCTGTCAGCCACCAAACGGCTGATCGCAGTGCGCAAGTCCACGCTTGCCTTCGGCCGCGGCAGCATGACTTTCATCCGCCCTGAGAACCGCGCAGTATTGTGCTACGTTCGGCAGTACCGCGACGAAGTCATTCTGTGCGTCGCCAACCTGTCGCGCTCGGCGCAGGCGACGGAGCTCGATCTTTCCGCCTGGAAGGACCGCGTGCCGCTGGAAATGCTCGGCCGTTCGCGCTTTCCTGCGATCGGCGACGCGCCCTACATGATCACGCTGGCGCCCTACGGCTTCTACTGGTTCGAACTGCAGGAGCCCGACAAATCGGCGCCGGTCACACCGCGCGCGGTGCCCGAGTTTGAAACGCTGGTGGTGCCGGTCAACGCCACCTGGGTGTCGCTGGCGCGCGAGCGCGGCGTGTTCGAACGCGACGTGCTGCCGGGATACCTGGCGCGCACCCGCTGGTATCCGCAACGGTTGGCCAGGGAAATCCAGCCCAGGCTGGTATCGGCGATCCCGTTCTGCGATATCGGCGACAACCGGCCGTGGCTCGCCTGCTTCGAGACCACGCAGCGTGGCGTGACGGCGCGCTACTTGCTGCCGCTGCAGATCGAATGGGTGCGCTTTGATCGCGAACGCTACAATCCCAGTGCGCTGGCCGCGGTGCGCCAGGGTGCGCGCGAAGGTACCCTGCTGGATGTCGCCACCGACCCGATCTTCATTTCGCTGTTGCTGCGAAATTTGAGGGCGTCGCTGACCATCGAGGAGAACGACCAGGGACTGCGGCTCGAATTCCGTCCAACCAGCCGTTTCGCCAACGGACCGATCCGGCCGCCCAAGCACATCAGGACCATTGAAACCGACCGGCCCGACAGCACGGCGCTGGTGGACGAAGACTATGTCATCAAAATTTTCCGTGCACTTGAGGCTGGCATCCATCCCGCGATCGAGATGGGACGTTTCCTCACCGACGTCGCGAAATTTCCAAACGCTCCGGCGCTGCTCGGCAGCGTCGAACTGGTCGAAGGCTTGGAGAATCGCGCGGTCGGAACCGTTCATGCCTTCGTCACCAACCAGGGCGACCTGTGGGCGGTGACCGCTTCCTACCTCGATCGCTTCGTCGAGGAGCAGCAATTGCTGGCGGCGAGCGAACATCCGGGTGAACGCGAGGAGCAAATGCCCTATCTGCGTCTGATGTCGCAGGCCGGGCGGCGCGTCGCCGAATTGCATGCCGCGCTGGGCGGCAACCGCGAAATGGCCGAATTCGCACCTGCCCCGATCCGGCCGGAAGACATCCAGCGCTGGACCGATGACCTGCTGACCCGCGCCGGGCGCGTCTGCGCCGTGCTGAGGGAGCGCCGCGACATGCTGAAGGAGCCGGAGCGCCTGCTCGCCGACCAGTTGCCGATGTTGCAAGCCGCCCTGCCCGAGCGTCTCGAAGCGTTGCTGCCGCCCGACCTCGACGGCCTCAACATCCGTCACCACGGCGACCTGCACCTCGGCCAGTTGCTGGCCGTCAAGGACGATGTCTTCATCATCGACTTCGCCGGCGAGGCAGACCGAACGATCGCCGAGCGCCGGCGCAAGGGGCCCGCGGCGCGCGATGTCGCCAGCCTGGTGCGTTCGATCGACTATTCGGCGACCGCAGCACTTGAGCGCGCACTCAAGGTTGCCCATGACGAACACGGCAGACTCGGCGCGGCGCTTGGCGAGTGGCGCGATCGAGCGACCGTAGCGTTGCTCGCCGCCTATCACGAGGCGATGGCCGACCGCCGCCTGTGGCCGTCCGACCCGAAGGCCGCCGATCGGTTGTTGACATTCTTCCTGATCGAGAAGGCGTTCAGCGAACTCGAACACGAACTGTCCTGGCGGCCGGACTGGCTGCGAATGCCTTTGGCCGGAATCATCAGGCTGTTGTCGCCATCGGCGCGCGAGGCCTCATGAACAGGTTGAGCGACGAGGCCTACGCCATCATCGAAGGCAGGCATTCCGACCCGTTTCGCTACCTCGGTCGCCACAGCGAAGGCGGCCGCCAGGTCGTGCGCGCCCTGCTGCCGGACGCGTCCAATGTGGAGGCGGTCGGCGAGCGCGGCGAAACCGCGCCGCTGGCGAAACTGCACGAGGCCGGACTGTTCGCCGGCCCGCTGCCGAACGGCGCCGCCAAATACCGGCTGCGCGCCCGCTTCGGCGACCATGTCGTCGATCTTGATGACCCCTATCGCTTTCCCCCCGTCCTGAGCGAGTTCGACCTGCACTTGCTGGGCGAAGGCACCCACCGCCGGATCTACGACAAGCTCGGCGCGCATCCGATGACGCTCGATGGCGTCGCGGGGGTTTCGTTCGTGGTGCTGGCGCCAAACGCCAGAGGCGTCAGCGTGGTCGGCGACTTCAACTACTGGAACGCGCGGCGTCATCCGATGCGCGTGCGCGGCGTCGGCTATTGGGAGCTATTCGTCCCGCATGCACGCGCCGGCGACCGCTACAAGTTCGAGATCATTGCCGCCGACGGGCGGCACCTGCCACTGAAATCAGACCCGCTTGCCTTTGCCGCGGAAGTGCGCCCCAGCACCGCCTCGATCGTGGTCGATCAAGCCAGGATTCCGCGGCCGCGCCCGGCGCCCTCTTCCGTCAACGCGCTGCAGGCCCCCGTCTCTATCTACGAGGTCCATCTCGGCTCTTGGCGGCGCAAGGGCAACAACGAATGGCTGAGCTATCGCGAACTCGCCGAACAGCTGCCGGCCTATGTGCGCGATCTCGGCTTCACCCATGTCGAGTTCCTGCCGGTCAGCGAGCATCCGTTCGACGGATCATGGGGCTACCAGCCGACCGGCCTGTACGCGCCGACCAGCCGGTTCGGCCCACCCGAAGATTTCTCAGCGCTGGTCGACGCCTGCCATCGCGAAGGGCTTGCAGTGTGGCTCGATTGGGTGCCCGGACATTTTCCCGATGATCCGCACGGCCTCGGCTATTTCGACGGCACTGCGCTTTACGAGCACGCCAATCCGCGGCAGGGCCGCCACTTCGACTGGGGCACGCTGATCTACAATTACGGCCGCACCGAAGTGGTCAACTTCCTGGTGTCGAACGCGCTGTTCTGGCTCGATCGTTACGGCATTGACGGCCTGCGCGTCGATGCCGTCGCCTCGATGCTCTATCTCGACTACAGCCGACCGGCCGGGGAATGGATCCCGAACCAGCACGGTGGCCGGGAGAACCTTGAAGCCGTCGCTTTCCTGCGCCGTTTCAATACCGAGCTGTTCGGAGAATTCCCAAACGCCACCACAGCGGCGGAAGAGTCCACCTCGTGGCCGGAGGTGTCGCGGCCGGTGGAGCATGGCGGACTCGGCTTCGGCTACAAATGGAACATGGGCTGGATGCACGACACGCTGAATTACATCGGCAAGGACCCGGTGTATCGCAAACACCACCATGGCGATGTCCTGTTCGGCCTGCACTATGCGTTCTCGGAAAACTTCATCCTGCCGCTGTCCCACGACGAGGTCGTGCACGGCAAGCGTTCGATCCTCGGCCGGATGCCCGGCGACGACTGGCAGCGCTTCGCGAATCTGCGCGCCTATTACAGCTTCATGTTCGGCCATCCCGGCAAAAAGCTGATGTTCATGGGTTGCGAATTCGGCCAGGAACGTGAATGGAACCACGATCAATCGCTGGACTGGCACCTGACGCGGCAGCCGGCCCATGCCGGCGTCCAGTCCCTGATCCGCGATCTCAACCGACTTTATCGCGACCTGCCGGCGCTGCACGAGATGGACTGCAATCAGGCCGGGTTTGAATGGGTTGTCACCCATGATTCCGGCAACAACGTTTTTGCCTGGATACGCCGGGGGTTCGACCCGCGGGCGCGTTGCCTTGTCGTCGTGAATTTCTCGCCGAACGTCCAATACAACTACCGCGTTCGGGTGCCCTTTGCCGGCGCGTGGAAGGAAGCGCTCAATTCGGACTCCGCCTTTTACGGCGGCAGCAACGTCGGCAACACCGGCACCGTTCACACACTGGAGGCGAACATACCCGAGCTCAACCTGACCCTTCCGCCGCTCGCCGCCATCTTTCTCGTGCCGGAAAGCTGACCATGCGATTGTCAACGGGAAGCCCAGCGCATCTCGGCGCAAGCTGGGACGGCCGGGGTACCAATTTTGCGCTGTTCTCGGCCAATGCCGCCAAGGTCGAGCTTTGCCTGTTCGACAGCCAAGGCCGCCGCGAACTCGAACGAATTGAATTGCCTGCGCGTAGCGAGGATGTCTGGCACGTCTACGTCAACGATGTCTCGCCGGGGCAGCTTTACGGCTATCGCGTTCATGGACCCTATGAGCCGGAGCGCGGCCACCGCTTCAATCCCAACAAGTTGCTGCTCGACCCCTATGCCAGGCGGCTCGCCGGCCGGCTGGTGTGGAGCGACGCGCATTTCGGCTACCGCGCCGGCAGTGCTCGCGAGGATCTCTCGTTCGACCGGCGCGACAATGCGCGCGGCATGCCGAAGGCGGTCGTGGTCGACGAGACTTTCAATTGGGGACGGCGCGAGATGCGCCCGAACATTTCCTGGGAAGACACCGTCATTTACGAAGCCCACGTCAAGGGTCTGACGCAAAAGCGCGGCGATGTGCCGCCCGGCCTGCGCGGCACCTATGGCGGGCTTTCCTCACCCGCGATGATCGACCATCTCAAGCGCCTCGGCGTCACCACCATCGAGCTGTTGCCGATCCACGGACTGATCGACGACCGCGTGCTGGTCGAGAAGAAGCTTTCAAACTACTGGGGTTACAACACGCTGGCATTCTTTGCTCCGGAGCCGCGATACGCCCAGGACAACGCGCTGGACGCCTTCCGCACCACCGTTGCCCGACTTCACGACGCCGGCATCGAGGTGATGCTCGACGTCGTCTACAACCACACCGCCGAAGGCAATCATCTTGGCCCGACGCTGTCGTTCCGCGGCATCGACAACGCATCCTACTACTGGCTCAAGCCGGACAACCCGCGATACTACGATGATTTCACGGGCTGCGGCAGCTCGGTCAACCTCACCCACCCGCGCGTGTTGCAGATGGTGATGGATTCGCTCCGGTACTGGGTCGAGGTTTGTCACGTCGACGGCTTCCGCTTTGACCTCGCCACCACGCTGGCGCGGGGACCGAACGGGTACGATCGCAACGCAGCGTTCCTGACTGCAGTGCGCCAGGACCCGGTACTCTCGACCGTCAAGCTGGTCGCCGAACCCTGGGACCTCGGCATGGGTGGCTATCAAGTCGGCGCGTTTCCGTCGCAATGGTCGGAATGGAACGACCGCTATCGCAGCGCGATGCGACGCTACTGGAGCGGCGAAGGCAGCCTCATCGGCGAGGTGTCGCGGCGCATGACCGCCTCCTCCGACCTGTTCCATCACGACGGCCGCGCCCCGCGCGCCAGCATCAACCACGTGACGGTTCATGACGGCTTCACGCTCGCCGACCTGTTCAGCTACAACGAGAAGCACAACGAGGCCAACGGCGAGGACAATCGCGACGGCTCAAGCGACAATCACAGCAACAATTGCGGCCATGAAGGCCCGACCAGCGATGCAGCGATCAACGCGCTGCGGCGACAGCTCCGCAAGAATCAACTTGCCTGCCTGTTCCTCGCCCAGGGCACCCCGCTGATGCTGGCCGGCGACGAGGTTGGCAATTCGCAAGCCGGCAACAACAACGCCTATTGCCAGGACAACGACATTGGATGGGTCGACTGGGATCATCTCGGCAAGGAAGGCGAGGACCTCACCGGGTTTGTCGGACACATGAGCGAACTGCGCCGGCGGTTTGGGCAGATTCGTTGCCAGCGCTGGCTCGACGGGCGTCGCGCCGACGGCTCTTACGGGGTGTTGTGGCTAACGCCGGCAGCCGAGGAGATGCAGGAAGCCGACTGGAACTTTCCGGAAGGCCGTTTTCTCGCCTATGTGCTTGGACCGGTGGAACCCGGGCAGGCGCCGATCTTTATCGTGCTGAACGCCGCGCCCGAGGAGATCGCCTTCACGTTGCCCAGGATGCCTGAGTACCAGAGCTGGCAGCAGGTACTGAACACCGCTGAATCCTCACAAGCTCCCGCGAGCCTCCCTTCCGGCGCCGAGACCCGTGCGCCGCCGCGCTCGGTGCTTGCTTTTGCGGGTGCAGCATGAGCGACCGGCCATTCGGGCCTGTCCTGACCAAGGCGGGCGTGCAATTTCGGCTCTGGGCGCCGGCAGCCGAGCGCGTCGATGTACTAATTGGTGAGCGCCAGGCGATGCGGCGCAGCGAGGACGGATGGTTCACCGCGGACATCCCAGGCGTGAAGGCCGGCGCCCGCTACAGGTTTCGTATTGACGATGAGATCGACGTCCCGGACCCGGCATCGGCGTTTCAACCCGACGACGTGTTTGGTCCGAGCGAGGTGATCGACCATGGCGCCTTCCCGTGGCGAGCCAGGGCGTGGCGCGGGCGGCCGTGGCAGGAAGCGGTCATTGTCGAAGCCCATGTCGGCACCTTCACCCGCGAGGGCAGCTATCGCGCGATGATCGACAAGCTCGACCACCTGGTGCGGACCGGCGTCACAGCGCTTGAATTGATGCCGCTGGCGGATTTCGCCGGCGCGCGCAACTGGGGCTATGACGGCGTGCTGTGGTACGCGCCCGACAGCGCCTATGGCCGGCCGGAGGAACTGAAGACGCTGATCGACGAGGCGCATCTGCGCGGGCTGATGGTGATGCTCGACGTGGTCTATAACCATTTCGGCCCGGAAGGAAATTTCCTCGGCCGCTACGCGCCTGACTTCTTCACGCAGGCGCAGACGCCGTGGGGATCCGCGATCGATTATCGCGTGCCCGAAGTGCGCGCCTTCGCGATCGATAACGCGCTGCATTGGCTGCGCGATTACCGGTTCGACGGGCTGCGGCTCGATGCCGTCAACAGCATCGTCGAGCCCGGGGGATTGTCGCTGCTGCACGATATCAGCGCCGCCGCCGGCCGACTCGCAGGCGAAGCCGGCCGCCAGATTCACCTGGTGCTGGAGAACGGCGATAACCGCGCCAGCCTGCTGGATGCGGATCAGGACCCGCCGCAGGGAAAATACCGCGCGCAGTGGAACGACGACTACCATCATGCGTGGCGCGTGCTGCTGACCGGCGAAAGCCGGGGCTACTATGCCGACTACCAGCGCTCGCCGATGTCCGACATTGCCCGCACCCTGGCCTCGGGCTTCATCTACCAGGGCGAAGTTTCGGCGTTTCGCGGCGACAGGCGCGGCGAGCCGAGCGGCCACCTGGCGCCCGCGGCCTTTATCAACTTTCTGCAGAACCACGACCAGATCGGAAATCGCGCGCTGGGCGACCGGCTGGAAGGCCAGGCAGATGCGCAGGCGATCGAGGCCGCGCTGGCGGTGCTGCTGCTGGCGCCCGCCGTTCCGATGCTGTTCATGGGCGAGGAATGGGGCTCGGCGGCGCCCTTCCCGTTCTTCTGCGATTTCAAGGGCGAACTCGCCGACGCCGTCCGCGCCGGCCGCCGCGCCGAATATGCCTGGGCCTATGACGAGTTCGGCGACGAGGTCCCCGATGCGCTGGACCCGTCGTCCCGCGACCGCGCGGTGCTCGACTGGGACAGCCTCGACACCCCGGCGGCGCGCAAGCGACTTACGCTGGTGCTGGAGCTGTTGCGGATCCGGCGAGAGCAGATCGTCCCACGGCTGGCTGGCGCCGCCTTCGGCGAGGCCCGCGCCGCCGACCGGCTGCTGACTGCAACCTGGCGAATGGGCGATGGCGCCATCCTTAATCTCACCGCCAACCTGTCGGACCGGGCCGTCAACCGACCCGCCGATGCCTATCCGGGAACCGCCATCTGGGGCCGCGAGTCGAGCGATGGCGTCCCGCCATGGTCGGTGCTCTGGCGCATGGGATAGCAAAATGCCCCCGGCGATCCCGATCGCGACTTACCGGCTGCAATTATCGGCGCGTTTCGATTTCGATGCTGCTGCGGAGGTGGTGCCGTATCTGAAGGCGCTAGGGGTCACGCATCTCTATGCATCGCCCTTCATGTGCGCCCGCAAGGGCAGCACGCATGGATACGACGTTACCGACCACGCCGGCTTCAACCCCGAGCTTGGCGGCGAAGCCGGGTTCGAGCGGCTCAGCGCCGCGCTGCGGCAGCACGACCTCGGTCTGATCCTTGATTTCGTGCCCAACCATGTCGGCGTTCACTTCGCGGACAACCCGTGGTGGCTCGACGTGCTGGAATGGGGTCAGGCCTCGCCCCATGCCGCCTCCTTTGACATCGACTGGGAGCAGTTGCCGCATCGCCCTCGAGGCGGCGTGCTGCTGCCGATCATTGGCTCGTCCTACGGTGATGCGCTTGAGCAGGGCGAAATCGCGTTGCGCTACGATCCCGACGAAGGCAGTTTCTCGGCGTGGTATTTCGAGCATCGACTGCCGATCGCCCCTCAACGCTACGGCGAAATCCTGCGAACCATCGTCAAGCATGCAGATGCCGAGCAGACCACACCCGGCAAAGCGATGCTGGCCCTGGTGTCGCGCTATCCGGGGCTACGCAGCCCGAACCGCAAGGAAGCGCCGGACTTCAAGGCGGCACTCCGTGAAATCCCCGGCGGCGCCGAGATCATCGCCCGTGGATTGAACGCGTATCGCGCCGGACCGGATCGGCCCGGTCCGACGCTGGCACTGCACCACCTGCTCGAACGCCAGCACTACCGGCTCGGCCACTGGCGGCTGGCCTCCAGCGACATCAACTATCGGCGGTTCTTCGACATCAACACCTTGGCCGGCCTGCGCATCGAGGACGCCGGCACGTTCGAGGCGGTGCATCGGCTGGTCAAGCGGTTGATCGGGGAAGGAAAGCTGCAGGGTCTGCGGCTCGATCACATCGACGGCTTGCGCGATCCTGCCCAGTACTTCCAGCGCCTGCGCCGATTGATCCGCGAGGCGCAAGGCCGCGCCCGACCCTTCTACGTGGTGATCGAGAAGATTCTGGCCGAGCATGAGAGTCTGCCGCCGTTCGCCGGCGTTTTCGGCACCACCGGTTATGAATGGATGAACGCGATCACAAGGGTATTGACCTGCGGCGACGGCCTTGAACCGCTCGACGAAATCTGGCGACAGATCAGCAACCAGCCGCCGACGCTCGAGCCTGTTCTCAAGCAAGCCAAGCGCCGCGTGCTCGAGACGCTGCTGACCAGCGAATTCACGGTGCTGACGCGGCTTTTGGCGCGGATCGCCAGCGGACATTACTCAACCCGCGACTATTCCGCCGACAGCCTGCGCCAGGCGCTCGAACTCTACGTGCTTCACTTCCCGGTCTATCGCACCTACCTGACCTCAACAGTGGCAACGGGCCACGACCGCCAGCTGATCGCGGAGACGATCGAGCAAGCGCGCGCCGATTGGTTTGCCGCCGATGACGGCATTTTCGATTTCCTGCGGGATACGTTGACGATGGACCTGGCGAAACCGGGACGTGCCGCTCACAGCGCGCCCAGGGTCCGGAGGTTTGCCCTGAAGATGCAACAATTCACCGGCCCGATGATGGCCAAGTCGCTCGAGGACACGGCGTTCTACCGTTACCACCGCCTGCTGGCGCTCAACGAAGTCGGCGGCGATCCCGCGGCAAAGGCGCTCGCCGTAGAGGACTTTCACCTGATGATGCGGGCGCGCGCCGATGAATGGCCGCACGGCATGACCGCCACTGCGACGCATGACACCAAGCGAGGCGAGGACGCCCGCGCCCGTATCATGGCGCTGTCGGAAATTTCGGGAGAATGGGCGAGCGCGGTGGCGCGCTGGAAGGTCGCCAACGCGCCGCATTTGACAATTCACGGAAACATGCGCGCGCCTTCGACGACGTTCGAGTACATGCTTTATCAGGCGCTGCTGGGAGCGTGGCGGCCGGAAGACGCTTCGTTCACGGAACGGATGCAGGAATATGCGCTCAAGGCGGCGCGCGAGGGCAAGCAGGAAACCAGTTGGCTCAATCCTCACTCGGCGCATGAGGCGGGGGTCAGCAACTTTGTCGAAAAGGTTCTCGACCCGTCGATTTCCAGCGAATTCCTGGGCTCTGTCCAGGCCTTGGCGCAGCGCCTCTCATTGCTGGGCGCGCTGAACTCGCTTACCCAGATCACGCTGAAGGCGACGATGCCGGGAGTTCCGGACTTCTATCAGGGCACCGAGCTCTGGGACTTCTCGCTGGTCGATCCGGATAACCGGCGGCCGGTCGATTTTGGTACCCGGGCCCGTCTGTTGGAGGCGCTGGAACGGCCGGATTGGAATCGTCTGGCGCTGGATTGGCCAAGCGGCCATCTCAAATTCGCCTGGACCAGGCATCTCCTCCGTCTGCGCACGGAAATGGCCGACGTTTTTACCCAAGGCGGGTACGCGCCGCTGAATGTGGCGGGAGACCACCGGGATCATTTTATTGCATTCGCCCGGCGCCGGGGTCTCGACGCCGCGATCGTCGTGGTGGCGAAATCGTTCGCGGCGTTCACCGACCATGGCCGAAGCTGGCCGAATCCAGCGCGATACAACGCCACCCTGAACGTGCAAGGCTACGTCGTGGAAGGCATCGCCGACCGCGATACCAACCGGCTGCAGATGTCCGACCTGCTTGAACACCTGCCGGTTGCGGTTCTGAAAGCCAGGTTCAACGGCGAGGCAAAGCCTGCGCGCCGAAGCGTGGCTTAACAACTAGTTCTGCTTCGTCAGCAACAGGCTGCCGCGGCTGCGGATCGCCTTCTGGGCCGCTTCGGCAAAGCGCTGCAGCAGCCATGGCAGCACGACCTCCACCTGCACGTGATCGTCGGCAACGTCGACATGACCGGCCGCGGCCTGGCCGAGCGCGCGAACGCGAAAGATCATGCGGTTGTCTTCCCAGCGCTCCTCGTCGACGCTCAGCACCGGCAGGCTGGATGTCGCGCGCGAAAGTCCCTGCTTCAAACGTCGGGTGGCTTCTTCGCGTCCCAGACGGTGCGGGATCGATACCACCAGTGGCTTGCTCATCGCTGAACCCTCATTTCATGCAGATTGCATCTAGTTAGCGCGCGGCCCGAAATGAAGTGGCATCGAGGAGAGTTGCGTCTTCCGCTTGGATGGATATGCGCGCTCTCTTGGTGCAATCAGCCCGCCCACATGAAACGCGCGGTTTCATAAATGGAACTTCCGCGGCTTCGGTGTGTTATTCCGCCGCAGGCACGCAACACAAAAGCCCCCGGGCTGAGGAGATATTCATGTCTATCGGGACCATCATTCTCATTATTCTCGTTATTGCCCTGCTCGGCGGCTTCAGCGGCATCGGTGGCGGGCCGTTTTACGGTACCGGCTATTACGGCGGCGGGGGCCTTGGCCTCGTCATCGTGATCCTGCTGATCCTGCTGCTGCTCGGCAAGCTCTGAGCACGACGTCCGGAAGTGACAGGAGCGCACCATCGCGTTGCGCCTACGCACGAGAATCTTATCACCCGCCGCGGCGAGTGATAAGATTGAGAGGCAAAGCCGCGGCTTGTTGACGGGTCGATTGGCAAGCCCGGGTTGGGGTCCGCTACATCGCTGCCAGCTTCTTCATCGCCGCCTTGATCGAGCTCGCCGCGTCGTCATAGCCCTGCCACGCGCGGGTCTTCGCCAGCAGCGCCGGCACGGTGCGGACGGTGTATTTAGCCGGATCGAGGTTGCCGCGCACCTGTGTCCAGGTCAGCGGCATCGAAACGGTGGCACCCTCGCGCGCGCGCGGCGAGAGCACGGCCACCGCGGTCGCCATCCGGTCGTTGCGCAGATAGTCGAGGAAGATTTTTCCCTTGCGCAGCTTCTTCGACATGTTGAGCAGATAGCGCTCCGGCGCATCGTTTGCCATCCACTGGCAGACTCCTTGCGCAAACGCCTTGGCCTCCTTCCAGTCGACCTTTTCCCGGGCGCCATGGCGCAGCGGCGCCACCACGTGCAGCCCCTTGCCGCCGGTGGTCTTGCAGAAACTCTCCAGCCCCAGCGCCGCCAGACGGTCGCGCATATCGTTCGCAGCCTTGATCACTTCAGCGAATCCGACCTCCGGCGCAGGGTCGAGATCAAACACCAGCCGTCCCGGCGTCTCGTAGGCGTCCGGTGCGCAATTCCAGGGGTGCAGCTCCAGCCCGCCGATCTGCGCCACCGCCGCCAGCGCCTCGATCCGGTCGATCTGCAAGTAAGGCTTGCGATCGCCCGAAACCTTGGCGAGCGTCATGAGGCTGGAGGCGCCATGCATCGCGTGACGCTGAAAGAATTGCTCGCCATCGATGCCGTCGGGCGCGCGGACAATCGAGCACGGCCGGCCCTTGAGGTGGACCATCATCCATTCGCCGACCGCCTCGAAATATCGCGCGAGGTCGAGTTTAGTGACGCTCCTGCCGTCACCGCCGTCGGGCCACAGCGCCTTGTCGGGTTTCGAAATCGCAACGCCCATCACCTCGGCGGGTTTGGTCGCCGATGATTTCACCGACCTGACCGCAGGCTTTGCAAGCTTGACCGTCGCAGGCATCTCCGCCCGCACCTCAACGGCCGGCTTGTCCTGCCGCAGCCCCTTGAACGCGGCCTGCCGGATGTTGCCGCCATCGGTCCAGCCGGCAAACTCGATTTCGGCGACCAGTTCAGGTCTCAGCCAATGCACGTCGCGGGTTTTCCTCGGCGCATCCTTGCCGGCGAACGGGTTCTCGTCCGATTCCGCCGCTTTCAGCGCTGGCATGATACGGCGGACGGTGTCCTGCCCGAAACCGGTGCCGACAATGCCGACATAGGCCAATTGGCTGCCGCGATAGACGCCCGCCATCAACGATCGGAATTTCCCGTTGCTGGTCTTCCAGCCGCCCAAGACCACCTCCTGCCCGCCGCGGACCTTGGCCTTGGTCCAGCCCCCCGTACGGCCGGAGCGATAGGGCGCATCGAGTTTCTTGGAGATGATGCCCTCGATCTGCAGCTTCCTGGCGGATTGCAGCATGGTATCGCCGCTTTCCTCGAAGTGCTCTACGTAGCGGATCAACATCCCGTCACTCTTGCGCCGCGTCAGCACGTCCTTCAGGCGCGCCTTGCGCTCGCGCAACGGCAGCGGACGAAGATCCTCGCCGTCGAAAAACAGCAGGTCGAACGCGAACAGCACGAGGTCATCGGTCTTGCCGTCGGACAAGGCCGCCTGCAGCGCCGAAAAATCCGGGACGCCGTTCTGGTCGAGCGCAGCAATTTCGCCGTCGATCAGGAGATCGGGAAGCGAGCCCGCTTCCCGGGCGATGGCGCCGAACTTATCGGTCCAGTTCAGCCCCTTGCGGGTGTTCACCGCAACCTCGCCGCCCTCGACCCGCAACTGCACGCGATAACCGTCGAACTTGATTTCGTGGCACCAGCCGGCCGAGTTGGGTGGCCGCTCGACGGAAGCGCAAAGCTGCGGCGCCACGAAATCGGGCATGGCTTGCTGCTTCGGCTTCACGGCTGGAGCGCGCGCGCTTGCCTTGCGCGCCGGGGCTGATCGCGCGGTGACCCTTTTTGCCCTGGAACGCGCCTCGGCGGCATCACCGCGATTGGAGTGCCAGACCGCGTCGGCGCTGGTCTTGCGTTTCGCCAGCATGAACGGCGTCGGCGCCTTGCCCTTGCCGTCTGCGATCTGCGCCATCGATCGTCCGGAGGCGACCGAGCGGTCCGCGTCTAGGACATCGTTGGCTTCGGCCTCCCTGGCGAATTCGTCACGGTGCTTGATCAGGAGCCAGTTGGTGCGCTTGCCGCCATGGCGGTCGGCCTTCATCCGGACCAGCACCCAGCTCCCTTGCAGCTTTTCGCCATGCAAAGTGAACTTCAGATCGCCCTTGCTGAAACCACGCCCGGGATCGGGCGATTCCCAGAAGCCCCGATCCCAGATCATGACGGTGCCGCCGCCATATTGGTCATGCGGAATCGTCCCTTCGAAGTCGCCGTAATCGAGCGGGTGGTCCTCGACTTCGACCGCCAGCCGCTTGTCGCTGGGATCCAGCGACGGTCCCCTCGTAACGGCCCACGACTTGAAGACGCCATCGAACTCCAGCCGGAGATCGTAATGCAGGCGGGTCGCATCATGCTTCTGAATCACGAACCGGCGCTTGATGGCGGGCGCGACACTGATGTCGCCAGAGGGCTCCCCGGTCCTGCCGAAGTCGCGCTTGTTGCGGTAGGTGATCAGGCTCTTCAACGCCACGGCTAGACCTCTACAGGCCGCAAAGGCGGCCAACCGGAACGAAAACCGACATTAACCGTTGCAGTTCCCCAACCCAACCCGTGCCGGAGATGATAATGGCTCCCCGCGCCTACTGGAAAGGCTCGCTCAAGCTGTCGCTGGTTTCATGTCCGGTGGCGCTCTACCCGGCCTCGACCTCCACCGAGAAAACCCGCTTCCACATGATCAACCGGGAGACCGGCAACCGGCTGAAGCAGCAGATGGTCGATGCCGAAACCGGCGATATCGTCGATGGCGACCAGAAGGGCCGCGGTTATGAGTTGACCAAGGGAAGCTACGTCGAGATCGAGAAGCAAGAGCTCGAGGCGGTTCAGATCGAGAGCAACCACACCATCGATATCGACAGCTTCGTGCCCCGAGATGAGATCGACAAGCGCTATCTCGATCACCCCTACTACATCGTGCCCGACGGCAAGGCGGGGATCGATGCCTTTGCAGTGATTCGCGATGCCATGAAGGACCAGGACCGCGTCGCGCTGGCGCGCATCGTGCTGACCAACCGCGAGCACGTGATTGCGATCGAACCGCTCGGCAAGGGCCTGCTCGGCACCACGTTGCGATATCCTTACGAGCTGCGCGACGAAAGCGACTATTTCGACGACATCAAGAACCCGAAGATATCAAGAGACATGATCGAGCTCGCAAGCCATATTCTCGATACCAAGGCCGCGCATTTCGATCCGTCGAAATTCAAGGATGAATACGAGTTCGCGCTGAAGGCGCTGGTGCGCCGCAAGGCCGCCGGCAAGTCGATAAAAATCAGCGAACGCCAGCCCAAGCCGGACAATGTCGTCAACTTGATGGATGCGTTGAAGGCAAGCCTGAAGGGAACGCCGGCGGCAAAGCGACGCGCAAACAATCCGGCTTCGCAGCGGTCGCCTGCTCGCCGCACCACCAGGAAGGCGCACCGGTCGGCGGCGCGCCAGCGCAAGGCGGGTTGAAAATCGCTCTGCCGTTCCGCTTTCCAAAGCGCCGGCAACGAGAGTTTCAACGCTATCGCCCTGCCTTCCGCTTCGACTTCTTCGCTGCGTTTCGTTTCTTAGCGGTCTTTTTCGGCACCTTCCGGCCTTTGGCGCGCGCCTCGGACAGGCCGATCGCAATCGCCTGTTTGCGGCTGGTGACCTTCTTGCCGGACCGACCGCTGCGCAAGGTGCCGGCCTTGCGCTTCTTCATCGCGCGCTCGACATCGGCGGACGCTTTCTTCGAGTATTTGCGTGCCATGGCTTTGCTCCGCTGGAGAGAAAACAATCCGCTTCACCAGGCGAGGTTCCGCCTCTGCCACCCCGCCTGCCGGGGGCGCGACGCCGCCGGCTTCGCTCCGGCTTGCATTGACCGGATACGGAAGGCATTTTGGACGTAAGCGGCGTCTGACGCCAGCGACAACAACCACGCCGAACCGGGAGCACCAGATGGCATTGACGCAATCGCACGTCGCAGGACCGGGCACGCCGGCGGTACGGGAGATGACGTTCGGCGACCTCTTGCGCAACGCGGCCGAGGCGGCCCCCGATCGAGTCGCGCTGATTGCCGGCGTTCCAGATCCGGCGCTGCGACGGCAATGGACCTACGCGCAGCTATACCGTGAGGCAAGGCGCACCGCGCGGGCGCTGCTCACCCGCTTCAAGCCCGGGGAGCGCATTGCGGTCTGGGCGCAGAACCTGCCGGAATGGGTGATGCTCGAGTTCGGCGCGGGGCTCGCGGGCATGGTGCTCGTGACCGTCAACCCGGCCTTCCGCGCCAGGGAGGTGGAGTATGTGTTGAAACAGTCGCGCGCCGCCGGGGTGTTCGTCGCCAACGGCTTCCGCGGCAACCCGATGCTGGAGACGGTACGGGCGGTGGCGCCGAACTGCCGCGAGTTGCGGGAGATCATCTGCTTTGACGATTGGGACGCCTTCATCGCCGCAGGCGATGATGAACGGATCGAACTTCCCGCCGTCAGCCCCGATGATCCCGTGATGATCCAGTACACGTCAGGCACGACAGGCTTTCCGAAGGGAGCCCTGCTCCGCCACCGCGGACTTCTGAACAACGGCGCCGACACCGCCGAACGGATGGGCGTCGATCCCGGCGATGTCTTCATCACCACCATGCCGTTGTTTCACACCGGCGGCTGCGTCTGCTGCGTGATCGGCGCGGTGTCGAAAGCGGCGACGCAGGTGCTGATCGAGGCCTTCGACCCGGCACTGGTGCTTGAAATGTTCGGCACCTATCGCGGCAACGCCATGGTCGGCGTTCCCACCATGCTGGTCGCCATGCTGGAACACCCGTCATTTCCGACCACCGACCTCTCCTCGGTCAAGGCGATCTGCTCCGGCGGCTCCACGGTGCCGGCGCCGCTGGTCCGGCTGTTCGAGGAGAAGCTCGGCGCGCCCTTCACCATCGTGTTCGGCCAGACCGAATGCTCGCCGGTCGCGGCGCAAACCCGCACCGACGACAGCGTCGAGGACAAGGCCAATACGATCGGCCTGCCGCTTCCCAACATGGAAACCAAGATCATCGACCCCGACACCGGCCAGACGGTGCCGATCGGCACCATCGGCGAGTTCTGCACCCGCGGCTATCACGTCATGCTCGGCTATTTCGAAATGCCGGACGCCACCGCGGCCGCCATCGACGCCGATGGCTGGCTGCATACCGGCGATCTCTGCGCGATGGATTCACGCGGCTACTGCACGGTGGAAGGCCGGCTCAAGGACATGATCATCCGCGGCGGCGAAAACATCTATCCGCGCGAGCTGGAAGAGCTATTGTTCCGGCATCCCAAGGTCGGCGAAGTCGCCGTCATCGGCGTTCCCAACGAAAAGTGGGGCGAAGAGGTCGCAGCCTTCATCCGGCCTGCGCCCGGCGCCGCCATCGACAAGGACGAATTGATCGACTACATGCGCGCCGCGCTGGCCCCGCACAAGACGCCCAAGCATTGGTTCGTCGTCGACGCGTTTCCGCTGACGGGTTCGGGCAAGATCCAGAAGTTCAAGCTGCGGGAAGCCTGGACCAAGGGCGAGATGGCGGCGCTCTAGGTTCGTGCGTCATCGCCTCCGAACCGACTGAAGAGACGCGGCCTGACGATCCGCCGCAGGCCCGGAATCCATCCAACCGCTCGAGTTGGTGCCGCCGTGGATTCCGGGTTCGATGCTTTGCATCGCCCCGGAATGACGGAGGAACGATGGTCAGGCCGCTTGCCGGACCATCTCGCCTATTCCGCCGCCGCCTGCTGTCCCGCCTTCTCGGCCCTTACTGCGCAGAACTTGAATTCAGGGATTTTGCCGAACGGGTCGAGCGCCGGGTTGGTCAGCAGGTTGGCCGCTGCCTCCGCGTAGCAGAACGGCATGAACACCATGTTGTCGGGCACATCGCGGTCGGAACGCACCTTGACCTCGACCGCGCCGCGGCGGGTTTCCAGCCTGACGAAATCGCCGGGCCACACCCCGAGACGCCGCATGTCGCGCGGCGACATGAACGCCACCGCCTCCGGCTCAAGCTCATCGAGCACGCTGGCGCGGCGGGTCATCGATCCCGTGTGCCAGTGTTCGAGCACCCGGCCCGTCGACAGCACCATCGGATATTCGGCGTCAGGCACCTCGTCCGGCGCGATGACGTTCGCCGGCACGATCCTGCCGCGGCCGCTCGCGGTCGGGAACCCGGTGGTGAAGATGATCTCGTTGCCCGGCTTGTCGGGCGCATCGACCGGATAGGTCACCGCGCCCTCGCGTACCAGCCGCTCCCAGCTGATGTTCTTCAGCGACGGCATCACCTGCGTCATCTCGGCAAAGACGTCGGCCGGACCGCTATAGTTCCAGGGCAGCCCCATGCGCTTGCCGATTTCCTGGATGATCCAGAGATCCTGGCGCGCCTCGCCGGGCGGCTTGATCACCTCGCGCGCGAGCTGCACCCGGCGGTCGGTGTTGGTGAAGGTGCCGGACTTTTCCGCGAATGCGGAGGCCGGCAGGATCACGTCGGCGTGGAACGCGGTCTCGGTAACGAACAGGTCCTGCACCACCAGATGCTCGAGCCGGGCCAGCGCTTCGCGCGCGTGCTGCAGGTCGGGGTCCGACATCGCCGGATTCTCGCCCTCGATGTACATGCCCGAGATTTCGCCGGCGTGGATGGCGTTCATGATCTCGACCACGGTCAGGCCGCGCACCGGATCGAGCTCCCGGCCCCAAAGCTTTTCAAAGGGCTGGCGCAAATCGGTACGGCCGACCGGCTGGTAGTCCGGCAGGAACATCGGGATCAGGCCGGCGTCGGAGGCGCCCTGCACGTTGTTCTGGCCGCGCAGCGGATGCAACCCGGTGCCGGGGCGGCCGACCTGGCCCGTGATCAACGCCAGCGCGATAAGGCAGCGCGCGTTGTCGGTGCCGTGGATGTGCTGGCTGATGCCCATGCCCCAGAAGATGATCGAGGCGCGCGAGCGCGCATAGACCCGCGCCACCTCCTTCAGCGTCTCCGCGGGGATACCGCAGATCGCCTCCATCTTCTCCGGCGGGAAATCCTTGATGCGCTCGGCCAGCTCATCAAACCCTTCGGTATAGCCCGCGATATATTGCTGGTCGGCCAGCCCCTCGGTGATGATGGTGTGCAGCATCGCGTTCAGCAGCGCGACGTCGCTGCCGGGCTTGAAGGCGAGATGCCGCCAGGCGTGGCGCGACAGCGACTGCTGGCGCGGATCGATCACGATCAGCTTGGCGCCGCGCTGGGCAGCGTTCTTGATGTAGGTGGCGGCGACCGGATGATTCACGGTCGGGTTGGCGCCGATCACGATGATGACCTCGGCGTCCATGGCGGCGGCAAACGGCGCCGACACCGCGCCTGAATTCAATCCCTCCATCAGCGCCGCCACCGACGAGGCGTGGCAGAGCCGTGTGCAGTGATCGACATTGTTGGAGCCAAAGCCGGTGCGCACCAGCTTCTGGAACAGATAGGCCTCCTCGTTGGAGCCCTTGGCCGAGCCGAACCCGGCCAGTGCCTTGACGCCCTTCGCGTCGCGAATTCTAACGAGGCCGCCGGCGGCGATGTCCAGCGCCTCGTCCCACGAGGCTTCGCGGAAATGCGTGAAGGGATTGGCCGGATCGACCTGGTCGTTGGCGTCCTTCTTCGCGTTCGGCAACCGCACCAGCGGCTTGGTCAGACGATGCGGATGGTGGATATAGTCGAAGCCGAAGCGGCCCTTGACGCAGAGGCGGTTGTGGTTGGCCGGGCCGTCGCGGCCCTCGGCGTAGATCACCTTCTCGTCCTTGACCTGATAGGTAACCTGGCAGCCGACGCCGCAGAACGGGCACAGCGAATCGACCTTGCGGTCGGCGTAGGTGACGCGGGTCTGGTTCTCGTCCAGCATCACCGAGGGCATCAAGGCGCCGGTCGGGCAGGCCTGCACGCATTCGCCGCAGGCGACGCAGGTGGACTCGCCCATCGGATGATGACGTCGTTGACCTGCACCTCGCGGCAGGCGCGCACGCACAGGCCGCACTGGATGCAGGCGTCGAGATTGACGCTCATCGCGGGATGGCTGGTATCGCCGGCCCAGCGCTCGGCGGCGGGGAAGCGGCTTTCGGTCACCTCGACCTTTTCGGCCCAGCGCCAGAATTTCGAATCGGGATCGTGCGAGGTTGCACGCGCCGGCTGATCGGCGACCAGGAGCTCCATCACCATCTTCTGCGCCGCCACCGCGCGCGCGCTCGCGGTCTTTACCTTCATGCCGACGCTCGGGGTGCGCGTGCAGGACGCGGCCAGCACGCGCTCGCCTTCGATCTCGACCATGCAGGCGCGGCAATTGCCGTCGGGCCGATAGTCCGGCGCCGGCGAATAGCACAGATGCGGAATTTCTCTCTCGTGACGTTTGGCGACTTGCCAGATGGTTTCGCCGGCGCCGGCCTCGACCTGTTTGCCGTCGAGTTCGAATGTAATCCTGGTCATTCCGCGGCCTCTTTCGGCACGAACTCTTCCGGAAAGTATTTGATCACCGACGTCAGTGGATTCGACGCCGCCTGGCCGAGCCCGCAGATCGAGGCGTCGCGCATCGCCTGGCTCAACTGGTCCAGCAGCTCGAGGTCCCAGACCGGCCGCGCCATCAGGATCGCCGCTTTCTCGGTGCCGACCCGGCACGGCGTACACTGGCCGCAGCTTTCATCCTCGAAGAAGCGCATCAGGTTGAGCGCCGCATCCCTGACGCTGTCGTGCCCGGACAGGACGATGACGGCGGCGGAGCCGATGAAGCAGCCGTATTTTTCCAGCGCGCCGAAATCGAGCGGAATGCTGTCCATCGACGCCGGCAGGATGCCGCCCGACGCGCCGCCGGGCAGATAAGCCTGGAAAACATGTCCGTCAGCCATGCCGCCGCAGAACTCATCGATCAGCTCGCGCACCGTGATTCCGGCCGGCGCCAGCTTCATGCCGGGATTCTTGACGCGGCCCGACACTGAATAGCTGCGCAGACCGTGGCGGTCGTTGCGGCCGTGGCTCTTCCACCAGCCGGCGCCCTTCTCGACGATGTCGCGCACCCACCACAGCGTCTCGAGGTTGTTGATCAGCGTCGGCAGGCCGAACAGGCCGACCTGGAACGGATATGGCGGCTTGTGCCGGGGCAGGCCGCGCTTGCCCTCGATGCTTTCCAGCAGCGAGGATTCCTCGCCGCAGATATAGGCGCCGGCGCCGCGCCGCATATGCAGGACCGGACCGCCGGGCGGCAGCCTGGCGATCTCGCGCGCGAGAATTTCGCGCGAGGCCGGATATTCATCGCGCATGTAGATATAGACGTCGGTCGCCTCGACCACGTGGGCGCCGATCAGCATGCCCTCGATGAAACGATGCGGATCGGTTTCGAGATAATAGCGGTCCTTGAAGGTGCCGGGCTCGCCCTCGTCGCCATTGATCGCCATCAGCCGCGGGCCGGGCTCGCCGAGCACCGCGCGCCATTTGCGCCCGGTGGGAAAGCCCGCGCCGCCGAGGCCGCGCAGCGAGGCGTCGTCGAGCGACTTCAGGAGATCGTCCCGCGTCATTGCCCCGGAACGAAGACGATTGAGCAGCGCGTAGCCGCCGTCGGCGACATAGGCGTCATAGTCGACATATTTTGGCAGATGCGCATGGGTGTCGCCGGCCTTGGCCGCGGCAAGCACGCTCGTCACGGTGGCATGGTCGACGAAGTGATGGCCGACTTCGGCTGAAGGAGCGGTGTCGCAACGACCGACACAGGGCGCGCGCACCACGCGGATGCCGGGGCCGGCCGTGTTCTGCAATTCGCGCAGCAGCTGTTCCGCGCCCAGCATGGCGCAGGTCAGGGAGTCGCAGACGCGAATAGTCAGCGGCGCGATGTCGGGTTCACCCTCCTTCACCACATCGAAATGCGCATAGAAGGTCGCGGTCTCGAACACTTCCGCAAACGACAGCTTCATCTCGTCGGCCAGCGCTGCCAGGTGCGCCGCCGAGATCTGGTGATACTTGTCCTGGATCAGGTGCAGGTGTTCGATCAGGAGATCGCGCCGACGCGGCCGGTCGCCGAGCAGAAGCGCGATGTCGTGCGCGGCGGTGGGATCAATCTGGCGGCCCTTGGGGGTCGACTTGGCCCGCTTCCGCCCCGCGCCTGGGTGCTCGAACGCGCGGACTTGTTGGGGGTCGTGATCCATCTAAACGTCTCGTTTGCCGCTCAACATCAATCAAACCTAGTCTCTGGCATGCCAGATGCCAAGAGAATTATGGCGGTTGAGAAGCATTTAAGAGCGGGCGTCGGAACCGTTTTATCCTGTCTTTTCGATCAGGAAAACGATCCGGCTTTCCACGCGTTCGGCGATCTCGACCTTGTCGCCGGTTTCCCGGATCAGATTGGGAATGTCGATCACCGACAATGGATCAGTGCAATGCACTTCGAGGAAGTCGCCCGGCGTGATCGTCTTCAGCGCCTTGCGCGTCTTGAGCGCCGGCAACGGGCATTTCAGGCCGGTGAGATCAAGTTTTGTCGTGGTCATGTCGCAAACATGGCGAAGCGGGAGATCGGCGTCAATCACATCAGGCTGGCATAGGCCAGGAACCCGACGCTCTCGCCGGGCTCGACCCGTGTGACGGTTTCGCCGAGTTCGACCAGGCCGTCGGTATCGACCAGCGAGGACAACAGCCCGGCGCCCTCGCGCGGGAATTTCACCGCCTCAAGCACGCCATCGGCCGCCCTGCGCAAACTGACCCGGACATATTCGCGGCGCGCGATCTTCTTCCTGTAGCTGAAGCCGGCGCGTACCGGCAGGGGCAGCAGATTCTCCTGCCTCGCGCCCGACAGCGCCAGGATCGTCGGCCGCACCACGTGAACGAAGGTCACGAAACTCGCCACCGGGTTGCCCGGCAAGCCGATGAACGGCGTGCCGGCGATGACCCCCATGGCGACGGGACGTCCGGGCTTGATCGCCATCCGCCACAGCATCAGACTGCCTACGCTTTCGACGCTCGCCTTGACGTGATCCTCCTCGCCGGTTGAAACGCCGCCAGTCGTGAGGATAAGGTCATGGGTGCCGGCCACGTCCTGCAACGCGCTGGCAAGCGCGGCGCGATCGTCCCTGATGATGCCGAGATCGCTGACCTCGCAGCCGAGCCGCGCCAGCATCGCCATCAGCATGTAGCGGTTGGAATCGAACAACTGCGCCGGGTCGCGCGCCTCGCCGGGCGAAGCCAGTTCGTTGCCGGTGGAGAACACCGCCACCCGCAGGCGTCTGACGACGTCGAGCCGGGTGAGGCCAAAGGCCGCCACCAGCGCCACGTCCTGCGGCCGCAGCCGCTGGCCCGACTTCAGCGCCGGATCGCCCAATGCAACATCCTCTCCTGCCGGGCGCACATTGGCGCCCGGCTTGAGGCCGGCAGGCAAAACGACCTTGTCTCCCTCGAGACGGACGTCTTCCTGCATGAACACGGTGTCGGCGCCGTCGGGCATCGGCGCGCCGGTGAAAATCCGCATCGCCCGCCCCTGTGCAAGCGGCCCGCCCGCGGAGCCGCCGGCCTGGACGCGCCCGGTAACCGCGAACGACAATTCCTGGTCTTGCGGCAGGTCGCGGCTCGACACCGCGTAACCGTCGACGGCGGAATTGGTGAAGGGTGGCAGCGGCAGCGGCGCCGTTATATCCCGCGCCAGCACACGGCCGTCGGCGCCGGCGAGAGCCACGGTTTCCATGTCCCGCACCGGCGTCACGCGCGCGGCGATCAAAGCGATGGCCTCGTCCACCGACATCATCGGGCCGCCAAAGGCAAAGCAATCGTCGGACAATTGCGCCATCTGCCGGATCAGCCCTCAGCTTCGCATGCAGCCAGCACGTCTTCGATCGAAACGGCCGAGCGCAGCAGCATCGCCGCCACGGCCGCGACATCGTCGAGGTGGGCGGTCGCCAGCCTGGTTTCAACCGGGGTATCGGTCACAATCCCGACCACGCCGGGATCGTCGGGAAACAGCAGCGGCTTGCCATTGGCGGCGCGATGGACCTCGATCTTGCGGTGCGGCTCGCGCTTGAAGCCCTCGACGACGACGAGATCGACCCGCGACAGCCTCGCCAGCAGTTCCGGCAATCGCGGCTCGGCGGCGCCGCGAAGCTCACGCATCAGCGCCCAGCGCTGGCTGGACGACACCAGGACTTCGGCCGCGCCAGCCTCGCGGTGCCGCCAGGAATCCTTCCCGGGCACGTCGACATCGAAGGCGTGGTGGGCGTGCTTGATGACGGAAACGCGCAGGCCGTCCTTGAGAAAATACGGGATCGCCCGCGTCAGCAAGGTGGTCTTGCCGGCGCCGCTCCATCCCGCGAGGCCTATCACTTTCATGTTGTTCTCCGGCACCGGCGCAAACTGTCATTGCGAGCGGAGCGAAGCAATCCAGGCTTCCTTTTCTGCACCATGGATTGCTTCGCTTCGCTCGCAATGACGGCAGCAGCCGCATTGTTCATAGCCTGAAATGCTTTATATCGGCTGACAGCGAATGTCATGCTACGCTGTGCCTTATGATGAAAATCGACAAAATCCCCGCCCCCCTGATCGTGCCGAATCCCCGGGATCCGCGGCTGACCGAGCGCGTCGCCGGGATCGACCAGAACGGCGCCACGGCCGAAATCCGGGTGCCGGTGGAACGGCCGCTGACGCTGTACCTGAACGCGCAGGAGATCGTCACCATGATGACGATCGGCGACTATCCGGAGTATCTGGCGCTGGGCTACCTGTTGAACCAGAACATGCTGAAATATGACGATGCCGTCACCGAGGTGGAATACGACGACGACCTGCAGGTGGTGGTGGTGCGAACAGAACATCACACCAATTTTGAAGCCAAACTGAAGAAGCGCACGCAGACTTCAGGCTGCGCGCAGGGCACGGCGTTCGGCGACCTGCTGGAGGCCATCGAAAGCGTGGCGCTGCCGAAGGCGCAACTGCGCACCTCCTGGCTCTACCAGATGACGCATGCGATCAACACCATGCCCTCGCTGTATCTGGAAGCCGGCGCCATCCACGGCTGCGTGCTGTGCAAGGAGGGCCGGCCGGTCTGCTACACCGAGGATGTCGGCCGCCACAACGCCGTCGACAAGATCGCCGGCTGGATCTACCGCCACGGCGTCGATCCCGCCGACAAGATCCTCTACACCACCGGACGGCTCACTTCCGAAATGGTGATCAAGACGGTGCGGATGGGAATTCCGATCCTGGTGTCGCGCTCCGGATTTACTGCGTGGGGCGTCGATCTGGCGCGCCAGGTCGGACTGACGCTGGTCGGGCGCACGCGGGGAAAGCGCTTCATCGCGCTGTCGGGACAGGAGCGCATCATCTACGACCAGAACCTCGACTATGTCGAGGAGGAATCGGCGCGACACAAACGCAAGGGCGAAGACCGTGAAGACTGACGCAACGCCGGGGGACGCACGGACGATTCCCGGCGTGCTGCTTGCCGGTGGATTGGCGCGGCGGATGGGCGGCGGCGACAAGCCAATGCGCGCAATCGGCGGCCGCACCATTCTCGATCGGGTGATCGCGCGGTTGCAGCCGCAGTGCGACGGGCTCGTTCTCAACGCCAATGGCGATCCCGCGCGCTTTGCCGCGTTCGGACTGCCTGTCATCGCGGACGGCGTCGCCGATTTTCCGGGGCCGCTCGCCGGCATTCTGGCGGCGCTCGACTGGGCCGCGGCCAACCGGCCGGATGTTCAACTTGTTCTCAGCGCTGCCGCCGACTGCCCGTTCCTGCCGCGCGATCTGGTGTCGCGGCTGCACGGCGCGCTCGTGGCCGAGAAGGCCGAGCTTGCGGTTGCCGCCTCCGGCGGCCAGACGCATCCGGTGATCGGGCTCTGGAGCGTCGCCTTGCGCGAACAGCTGCGCCACGCGCTTGTGGTCGAGGACGTCAGGAAGATCGACCGCTGGACCGCGCGCTACAGGCTCGCCACCGTGACATGGCCGATTGCGCCGCTCGACCCGTTCTTCAACGCCAACACCATCGATGACATCGCCGAGGCCGAGCGTCTGGCGGCGCTGGATGGCGGGTAGCTTCAGGCCGGCCGAAACCCCGCTCTTGCCAGCGCCGCGCGGCCTTCCTCGGACGCAATCGCGTCGAGAAAGGCCTGCACCGCCGACCGCTGCTTGCGCGCCTTTACCAGCGCGAAGTCATAATGCTCTTCGGCAAAGGGAATGAAACCCAGGTTTGACGCATGCGCGACCGGCGCAATGGTCATGCCCCAGTCGGCGCGGTGCTGCGCGACGGCGGCGGCCACCGCATTGTGCGAGCGCGGCTGGTTCCAGTAGCCGTCAGGGCGCGCATCGCCGAGCAGCCGGTCGATCAGGATGCGCGTGCCGGCGCCCTGGTTGCGGTTGACCATGATGCAGGCGGGATCGGCCAGCGCCGCGCGCACGGCGTCCGCCGCCGACATTCCTTCGAATCGCGGATCGCCGCTGCGGAAGACGATGCCCTGCATGCGCCGCCAGCCCGGCACCAGTTCCAGCCCGTCGGCGAGATAGGGTGTGTTGTAAGTCCCGCTCTTCTCGTCGAACAGGTGGATCGGCGCGAGATCGCACTCGCCGCGCTTGGCCGCCGCGAGGCCGCCAAGGCTTCCGACGGCGATGGAACGCACCGAGAGCCCGGCACGCCCCAGCGGCGCGGTGATGAGATCAAGCCCGGTGCAGTGGCTGCCGATGATGACGAGATCCGGCACCCGCACATGCGGCGTGAACAGCGTGACCTCGGCTTGCGCGCCGGCCGGCATCTGGTCGGCCAGCGCGTCGATGCGCAGAAAGCCGTCGGCCTGCGCAAACGAGGTGATGGCGCCGGAGCCTTTTCCGGAGGGGTAAGCGATCAATCCGTCCGACCCTTCGACCAGCGACACCATGACGAACTCGGTGCGACCGAGCTCGGACGCAATCCGCACCGGCAGCCGGGCGCTGACCGTGGCGTCCGCGCGCGGCGGCAGGCCCGCCATCCGCCGCAGGACCGGCACGATCATGTCATGGAAGGTGAACATCGCCGAAGTCGGGAATCCCGGCAGGATGACCACGGGCTTGCCGTCACATACCGCGAGACACAGCGGCTTGCCGGGCTTGAGCGCGACGCCATGGGCGATGACGCCGGGCTTGCCGAGCCGGCCGATGAGACGGTACGACACGTCGCCCGCGCCCTTCGAGGTGCCGCCGGACAGCACCAGCATGTCGCTGTTCGCGAGCGCGGCGCGCATCGCCGCTTCCAGCTGCGCTTCGTCGTCCGGAATCGCGCCGAGAAACCGCGCCTCGCCGCCATTCTCCGTGATCGCGGCGGTGACGATGGCGCCGTTGGTGTCGTAGATCGCGGCGGGGGCAAGCGGCGCGCCGGGCTGCACCAGTTCGTCACCCGTGGAGATGACCGCCACAATCGGTCGCCGCGCCACGCTGACTTGCGCGATGCCGCAGGCCGCCAACATGCCGATCTCGCGCGAGCCGATCACGGTGCCTGCGCGCAAGAGCGCCTCGCCGCGGGCGATATCGGAGCCGGCATAGGACACGAACTGGCCGGGCGACGCACTCCGGCGGATTTCGATGGCCCGCCGGCCCGCCGGCTGGGTGTGCTCGACCATCACGATAGCGTCGGCCCCGCGTGGCACTGGCCCTCCGGTTGCTATCGGCGTCGCCGTCCCCGACAACACCGGCCGGGTCGGCGCGACGCCGCAGGCGATCACCTCGTCGTTCAACTTCAGCCGTACCATCGCGGCTTCGCTGGCGGAGGCGAGGTCGGCGGAACGCACCGCAAAGCCATCGACGTTGGAACGGTCGAACGGCGGCACGTCGATCGGCGCCACCACGTCCTCGGCGAGCGCGCAGCCGAGGACGTCAGCGAGCGCGCCCTGCTCGCGCGGAACCTCGCGCGGAAACAGCGCGGCCTCGAACCGCGCCAGCGCGTCCTCGCGCGACAGGATGGTCAGGAACTGGTCCTGATCGGGATTGTCGCGGCTTCCCGACAAGGGCGTGTTGCTCGTTCCCGAATTCATGTCATTCCCGCAGCATATAGCCATCGACCGCCGTACCGGCCGCGAAACCTTCCGCGCCACCCGGCACCGCAATCCAGGCTTCGGCGCGGGCGATGGCATCGAGCGACAGATCGCCCGCCGCCAGCGTGATCCAGACGCACTGCTTTCGCTCCAGCAGCACCACCTCCGCGATGCCGACGCTGGATGCAATCTTGCGCGCCAGCGGCAGATTGAGCGCCTTGCGCGCCCGGCGGCCGGACAGGCGATCGAGCGCGGGAAGCGCCAGCGTCCACCACGCCGCGAAGGCCTGGTCCGGCGCGCCCGGCAGCACGACAACAGGTGTCTTGCCGATCCGGCCCACGGCCGAAGTCCGGCCGGGCTGCACCGCAATGCCGTGGGCGAGCACTTCGCCGCGCGCGGCCAGCGCCACCACCGCCGCATCGGTGCGGCCGACGCCGGAGCCGCCGACGATCAGCAGCAGGTCGCATCCGCCCGCCTCCAGCGCCGCCGCGATCGATCCGGCGTCGCGGCTGGCGGGCGTCAACACGGCGACCTCGGCGCCCGCACTGCGCGCGCTCTCGGCGATCAGGTCGGCGGTCACGGTGTCGCCGGGAACATTGACGACAAGCACGCGCGGCCGCCGCACCGTCAGGCGCGCCATTCCGGCCGCGCGCGCGATCAAGAGATCGCGCGGCAGCACGCGCCGGCCCGGCTCGACGACGCGGCGGCCGGCCGCGATATCGCTGCCCGCGCGACGCACGCCCTGCCCCGGGATCGCTTCCGCCAGCACCTGCGCGACCGGGCCGGACAGATCGATGGAATCGGAATCCAGCACGCAGTCGCAAGCCTCCGGCATGGCTTCGCCGACCTCGACCCAGGCCGGCGGCGTCGCCAGCGGCAGCGGCGAATAGGCGGACGCTCCGACCAGATCGCGGGCGCGAAGCGCAAAGCCATCCGCCGCGGCGATGTCGCGCGGCGGAACGGCGTCAAGCGGCGGCATCTCGGCGGCGACGCAGCGCAGCGCCTCCGCCAATGAAAGCTCCATCGGCGCGACCGGCGCCACGCCATGCAGCAGCGCGGCAAGGGCGGCGTCAAGTGGTGTCAAGGCAGGCGGCAAACGCTGGTTCGAACTCATGGCCCGCCTATGCCCTGAATCGGTGCGGAAATAAACAGGGGTGCGGAACAAGTCGCGCCTGTCCTCCGGCACTTGACCGGGTTGAGACCCGTTCAGCAGGGCTGAAACAGCCTGTTCTGGGCCGCGATGGCGGCATTGCCGGATCGATGGGCTGCCTGTAAACGATGGCGGCACCGTCGCCGACCGCTTGCCGCGGGCGCGCACGGCGGGGCCTGTAGCTCAATGGTTAGAGCCGGCCGCTCATAACGGTCTGGTTCCTGGTTCGAGTCCAGGCAGGCCCACCAGCCTTCGCTCGCTTCGCGAGCTTCGGCTAGGCAAGCCAGTCCGTGACCTCTCCGAGCGAAGCGAGTGAGAGCTGCCGCGCCGAAGCCCATCGGGCGTAGGCGGGCTGGGCGCGCGAGCTACGGCTCGGCAAGCCTCCCAACCAAAATATCGAAAACAACCCCATGCAAAGGAGCGCGGCGTCGCCGGGATGGTGGCTTTGCCCGTGAAAACACTTTGACACGTCGGGCAAATCACGGGCACCAATGCATCCTCGCGCACATTTTCAGGATAGCGCCCTGGCCCTGCCCAATGGATGCTTCGGGGCTAGCTCGCGGTTCTCAAACCGGCTGTTGCGCCGGGTCGGCGCCGTAGAAGTTCGGTCCCCTGGTGCCCGGCAGAATGCCGAGCTCGACGATGCCCCATAGCGTCGGCGGAAGGCTCGCAAGAACCAGGATCGCGCCGGTGAAGAAATCTCCGCTCCGGCCGGTTCCGGGGTCGTTGAACAAGGCGATGCTGAAGCCGCCTGCGAGCAGGGCGAAGGGGAGCAGCCAGAAAACCAGCAGCCACCAGCCGTTCCTGTTGCGGTCGTGCAATCGCTTGGCGCCCACGGCGAGGATCGGCCACAGGCTCAAGATTCCCATGAATTGCGAGGCCAAGGCGACAAACAGGATGGCCGCCTCTCCGCTTTCGAGCGCGAGGGGAACGAAGATCAAAAGCTGCACCGGAACGATCAGCGCAAGGATCGCCAGCCAATAGATGCGGCGGCCGATCCGGCCGTCGAAGCTGAAAAGGATCGTCTGCAGTTTCATCGCATCCTCGTCAACGGCGAGCTCTGGCGTGCGTTGATTGGTCGGTACGGCGGCTGATTAAGTTCGAAACGGCGTTCCTTGATACCGATGCCGCAGACTCTGCCTCAGCGACGTTTTTCCGCACCATGCGACGAGTCCTCGGTGTCCGCCAGGAAAGTTGGGCCTGGCCGGGCCACGCTTGCTTGACCGAGTTCAATACCGGCCGCATTGCACCCTCGAACATTCGAGGCGCGCCACGCATGCCCCTGTTTCCTGGCATCCGCTTCGGCACCGATCGCTACCCAGAGAAGGTGGCAAGGCGGCTTCGGGGCGTCAACCTCGCCACCTGGATCGCTTCGGCCACTCACGCCTTCTATGCCGTCGTGCTTGTGTTCGATTTCACGCGGTTCTGGTGGCTTGCCCTCGCAAACACGGTCGCGATGCTGCTCTACGCGGGCATTCCGCAGCTCCATCGCCTTGGCCATCTCGCGGGACCGATCGTCCTCATCGTTCTGTTCTATGCGGATATTCTCGCCTACACGTGCTTGCTCGGCACCGGCGTCGGCATTCAGTTCTACTTTCTGCTCGCCGTGGCGCTCGCCGTTCTGTACGTGGGCCCCGGGTACACATTTCTCGCGACAGCCGCCGGTGTGCTTGCGGCGGCCCTGATCATCGCTGTGCAGCTGATGGTGCCCTATGACACCGGACTGCTGCCGCAGTGGCTACTTGTTGCGAGTCTTTTCACGAATACCGTCGTCAGCTGCAGTGCGCTGCTGCTGATCGTATCCTACGCGCTACGCGAGGCCGCGCGCGCCGAGACGATCGCCGAGCGTGAGTATGAGCGGTCCGAGCGACTTCTCACCAACGTCCTGCCCTCTCCCATCGCCGCTCGACTGAAGAAGGAAAGCAATGTTGTGATCGCCGATCGCCACGATGAGGCCTCGATTCTATTCGCCGACATGGAAGGGTTCACGGCGCAGGCGTCTGAAACCGCCCCGGACGAGCTCGTCCGGTTTCTCAACCGCGTGTTCTCGGACTTCGACCGGCTGGTGGACCGCCACGGGCTCGAAAAAATCAAGACCACCGGCGATGCCTACATGGTGATAAGCGGCGCACCGGCTGCTCGCCCGGACCACGCGCAGGCGCTGGCGACATTGGCGCTGGAGATGCGCGAGACAGCCATGGAATGGCGGGATCCGCGCGGTCGGCGCGTGCCGGTCCGAATCGGCATCAGCAGCGGGCCGATTGTCGCGGGTGTCGTTGGCACGCGAAAGTTCTTCTACGATGTCTGGGGCGACGCCGTGAACGTCGCCGCTCGCATGGAAACGACGGGGGTTGCGGGAAAAATTCAAATTTCGCATAGCGTCTACGAACGGTTGAAGGACCAGTTCGTGCTGGAGCCGCGCGGCGAGATCGAGGTCAAGGGCAAGGGCTCCATGCAGACGTGGTTCCTGACCGGTCGCAAGCCGCTTGCCGACGCCCAGCCCCTGTCGCACAAGCGCCCCTCATAGACCCGATATCGCGACCTAGGCGATGGACTGGCTCGACGCGGCAGCGCCCCGCGGCGGCGGCCACGATAGCGCCAGCCGCGCTCATCAACCGACTTTCAGGTAAGTGAAGCCCTTGCTTTGCACCGAGGCCACCGTCGCGAACGCGGGGCCATTCGTCCGGACGCAAAAACGACGTCGCTTCCAGGGACATCGTTCAGCTTTGTAACATCTCGCGTTCCCGCATCGGCCGAACCCTTGTACTTTCCAGTTCGACTGATATGTTTCAAGTATACTTCTGGGATGCGTCAAAGATTTATCACAAACCTGCCTGATACGGAGAAGCGGTGCCAAGGACGCCAGCGAAACGTCGCAACCGAGCCACCCCTTCCGAGGATGGCACCCTCACCGACCGCGCTTACGCCGAACTCGAGGAGATGATTGTCACCCTGCAATTATCTCCGGGCACCGTGCTGTCCGAGCAGGCGCTCGCCGTTCGGCTGAAAATCGGGCGGACCCCGATCCGCGAAGCGTTGCAGCGGCTGGCACGCGACGGGCTGGTGGTCATCATGCCACGCCGCGGCATCATGGTTTCCGAAATCAATCTGAGGCTGCAGTTGCGGCTGCTCGAAGTCAGACGCGAGCTCGAACGGCTGATGGCGAGGCTTGCGGCCGAACGCGCCACGCCAGAGGAGCGCAGCGAGTTCGCGGAAGTCGCACGGGCCATGCTTCAGGCCGCGGCCAAGTCGGACGACATCGCCTTCATGCGGCTCGACCAGCGTTTCAACATGCTGATCGCAGCCGCCGCCCGCAATGAATTCGCGCGGCGCTCGATCGGGCTGATGAACGCGCTTTCGCGCCGGTTCTGGTACCAGCACTATCAGGAGGTCGCTGACCTGCCGCTCGCCGCCAAGCTGCACGCTGCGGTCGCCGAGGCGGTGTCGCAGAAAAAGGCGAAAGCCGCCGCGACCGCATCCGACCGGCTGATCGACTATATCGAGGACTTCGCGCGCAAGACGCTCGACACCTGAGCCGCGGGATCAGTCGAACATGACGACGCTGCGAATGGTTTCGCCGCGCCTCAGCGAAGCAAAGCCATCGTTGATCCCGTCAAGCGAAATGCGGCGGGAGATCAGCTCATCCAGCAGAAGCGCGCCGTCGAGATAGGCTCGCGCCAGCAGCGGAAAATCGCGGCGCGGTCGCGCATTGCCATAGCTGACGCGGCGAATGCGCTTCTCCTGCATCAGCGAGCCCCAACGGAACGACACGTCCTTGTCGACATCGACCTTGCCAAGCCAGATCACCTGGCCGCCGGGCCGCACGACCTCGGTGGTGTTGCGGAACGCGGCGGCGCTGCCGGCCGCCTCGATCACGACATCGACGCCGCGACTGCCGGTCGCGCGCTTTCCGAGCGCGACCGCATCCTCCTTCGATGCGTCGACGCCCTGCGTCGCGCCCATCTTCGCCGCGAGCGCAAGTTTCGCCGGATCGAGATCGACGGCGATAATGGCCCCGGCGCCCGCCAGCCGCGCGCCTTGCACCGCCGCTAGCCCGACCGCGCCGCAACCGATCACCATCACGGTGTCGCCGTGCGAGATCGCGCCAAGATTGAGCGCCGCGCCGACGCCGGTCATGACGCCGCAGCCGATCAGGCAGGCGCGGTCGAACGGAATTTCCTTCGGAACGGGGATCGCCTGCTGGTCCGAGACGATGCAGTATTCGCCGAACGATCCCAGAAACATCAGTTGCTGCACCTGCCGTCCGTCGGCCAGCGCGGCGCGGCCGCCGCCGTCGAAGGCGCCCGCCTTGGGGCCTTCGACGAGATATTGTTCACACAGGATCGGCGCATCTCGGTCGCAGTAGAAGCAATGCCCGCAATGCGGATTCCACGACAGCACGACATGGTCGCCGGCCTTGACGCCGCGCGCCGCCGCTCCGGTCCGCTCGACGATGCCCGCCGCCTCATGGCCGAGCACGATCGGCATCGGGTAGCGCAGCGAGCCGTCGATGACTTCCAGATCGGTGTGGCAAAGGCCGGCTGCGCGAATCCGCACCAGCACGTCCGTCGGCTGCAACGCCGCGGCGGTGATCGTCTCGATCGTTAGCGGCGTCTGCGCCGCATGCAGCACGGCGGCCCGATATTGCAGCGTCATTTCAGGCGACCGCCCTGCCGGGAAGCGCGGTCAGCGCCAGGTCGATATCTGCGGAAGTCATTTCCCACTCGTTGCCGAAATTGGCAACCACGGCCTGCATGAACGGCTCGAGCGCCGCCCTGGCGGCGTCGTTGTCGCCGAGATGGTCGACCAGCAGCGCCAGCGCGAGCTGGCGCGGTTCCGGCCCCTCGTAGCTCCACTCGAAACCGTTCCTGCTGTATTCCGCCACGCTGGTGGCGGGATCGAGCGGCACGCCGTCAACGGTCACCTTGACGCCGTCGATGGTGCGGTCTCCGACATAGTGCTTCATGCTGCTCTCCTGTCTTCCGGCATTCGCAACCCGAATCACGAGGCGGCCTCGATCTGGCCCGCGATCACCCGCATCACGTCGCGATCCCGATGGGCCTGCGCCAGGGTGCCCGAAAACATCACCTCGCCGCGCTCCAGTACATAGATGCGGTCGGCATAGTCGGGAATATGGTGGACGTTGGATTCCGCAATCAGCACGCCCTTGCCCATGGCGCGGATGGAGGCGACGCCCTCGGCGATCAGCGGGATGATCGCCGGCGACAGACCCTCGAACGGCTCGTCGAGCAGCAGGAGATTCGGATCAAGCGTCAGCGCACGGGCGATCGAAACCATCTTGCGCTCGCCGCCCGACAGTTGCGCGCCGCCGCGCGCCAGATACTGCCGCAGCTTTGGAAACACCGTGTAGGCCTCTTCAAGGCGCACGGCGGCCGGGCGACCTGATGGCCGCGTCCAGGTCGAGAGCTCGATATTCTCCTTCACCGTCAGGTCGGCATAGACTTCCGATTCCTCGGGCGAGAAGCCGATACCGCGCTGGGCGATCTGCCAGGTCGGAAGCCGGGTCAGGTCGACGCCATCGAAGGTGATCCCGCCTGACAGCGCACGGCGATAGCCCATGATGCTGCGAAACGTCGTTGTCTTGCCGGCGCCGTTTCGCCCCACCAGGCACACCAGTTCGCCCGCCCCGACCGTCAAGCTGACGCCGTTCAGGATACGGCTGCCCTCGATATTGACCTTCAGATTCGACAGGTTCAGCATCACGGCGCCTTTTTCGGCGTTTGCGGGCGGGTTCCAACCACGGCGGCGATCATCGCCGGGTCGGCAAAGAACGCGTCCGGCGGCATGTCGCCGAGCACGGCGCCCTCCTGCAGCGCGACGATACGGTGCGAGTAGCGTTCGACCAGATCCATGTCATGCTCGACCTGGACGATGGCGCGAACCCCGGCCGCCTTGGCGGCGGTGACGAGCACCTGCATGATGGCATGCTTGTCTCCGGTCGAGACGCCGCTGGTCGGCTCGTCCAGCAGGATCACAGTCGGATTGAGCGCAAAGGCGCTGGCGATGTCGAGCAGCTTCTTTTCACCCTGCGACAGGGTCGAGGCGATGGTGTCGAGCTTGCCGCGCAGGCCCAGCACGTCGGCGACGCGCTCGTTGTCGGCCTGCAGGACGTGATCCCGCTGCAGCGAGCGAAACGGATTGCCGATACGGCGCAGCCGTGACGCCACCGCGACCGCAAGCGTTTCACGCACCGTCAGCGCCGGAAAGATATTGACCAATTGAAACGTACGCGCCATGCCGCGCCGCGCCAGTTCCACCGGGCCGACGCCGGCGATGTCGCGGCCGAGAAAGCGAACCTCGCCGACCGTCGGCCGCAACAACCCGGTCACGACATTGACCAGCGTGGTCTTGCCGGCACCGTTCGGCCCGACGATCGAGACGAACTCGCCGTCGCCGAGCCGGAACGAAACGTCGCGCAGCGCCGTGAACGGTCCATACTTCTTGGTGACGTTGATGGTCTCGAACAAAGGTTCAGGGTTGGCGGCGACGCGCTCGGGCTGCATCTCATCGCCCTCCCTTGCGCCTGTTGGCAAAGAACCCGACGGCGCCGGACAGGCCTTGTGGCATGAACACGACCAGCAGCACGAGCACACCGCCCATCACGAAGCGCCAGTATTGCGTGACCGACATCACGAAATCCTGCAACAGCACGAACACCAGCGCGCCGATTGCGGGCCCTGCGAAAGTGCCGCTGCCGCCGAGCACCGCCATGAACACCAGATTGCCGGAGTGGGTCCAGTACGCCAGTTCGGGATCGGCCAGCCCTGTGGTGACCGCCAGGATGGTGCCGCCGACACCGCCATAGACCGCCGAGATCACGAAGGCGGCAAGCCGCATGCGAAAGATCTGAACTCCGACATAGGCAGCCTTGCCGGCGTTCTCGCGGATCGCCTTCAGATGCAGTCCGAATGGCGATTGGGTGATGCGCCACATCGCAAGGCCGAGGACGCCGAACAGCACCAGCGCGTAATAGTAGAATGGCCCGGTCAGGAACGCGGTCTTGCCGCCGCGCCACTCCATGCCGAGCAGCAGCGGGCGCAGCACGCGCATGCCTTGATCTCCGCCGGTGATGGCGTAAAACTTGAACAGGAAGGAGTGAAACAGCATGCCGAACGCCAGCGTCAGCATGCCGAAGAATATCCGAGTGTAACGGACACACAACATGCCGATGATGAGCGAGATCAGGCCGGAAAACACCGCGGCGGCCAGCAGCAGGATTTCAAAGCTCCTCACCCCGAACTTCGACGTCAGCGCGGCGGCCGTATAGGCGCCGACGGCCAGAAACAGCGCATGCCCGAATGAGAGCAGTCCCGTGGTGCCGAACAGGAGATTGAACCCCAATAGCGCGATGCCGTAGCCCATGAACGGCAGCATCAGCATCAGTGCATAGGGCGATGCGACCGCCGGCAACACCGCCATCGCCGCGAGCAGGCCGAGCAGGGCCCACAGCCCGCTGACGCGCGGCATCGCCTGCAACATGGAAGGCGGTGCGACATCGGCCGAGGGGATGCTCATGCGGTCGCCTTTCCGAACAAACCGGCAGGCCGGACAATCAGCACGAGGACGACCACCAGATAGACCGACAGCATCTCCAGTTCCGGCACCAGCGATATCGATGCCGCGCGCATCAGGCCGACGATCAGGGCCCCGACGATCGCGCCGCGCATGCTGCCGAGCCCGCCGATCACCACCACCGCGAAGGATTCCACGACGAGTTCGACCGCCATGTCGAGCGACGCGGCGCCGGACGGCACCACCAGCGCGCCTCCGACCGTGCCCAGCATGCAGCCGACCGTGAAGACCAGCGCAAAGATCCTGGAGGCGTTGACACCAAGTCCCTCGGCCATATCGCGGTTCTCGGCGGTGGCCCGCACGATGCGCCCGGTCCTGGTCCTCTCCAGGAAGAAACCGAGCCCGACCGCGATGGCGATGCTGGCGGCGATCACCAGGAGGTTGTAGGTCGGCACCCGGACGCCCAGCACATTCGCCGTGCCGTAGACAAGATAGACGCTGTCCATGGTGCGCGGCGTCGCGCCCCAGATATAGCGGAACACATCCTGGAACATCAGGAGGAAGCCGAAGGTGATGAGCAGCTGATAGCTCTCATCCCGCCGGTAGATGGTGCGCAGCACGCGCTCGATCGGCAGTCCGACGAGACCGATCGCCAGTCCGGCCACGATCAGAACCGGAAAGAACAGCAGCGGCGGCATCCCCAACTTGATGGCGAGGCCGACCGCCGTGATCCCGAAATAGGCGCCCAACGCGTAGAACGAGCCGCAGGCCAGATTGACGAGCTTCTGCACGCCGAACACGAGCTGCAGCCCGGCGGCGACCAGGAACAGCACCGCCGCATGGAACGTCCCGCCGAGAATGACGTCCACAAGCTCGGTCATGCCTCAGACCGGCATTTTCGCGGTCTTGATCCAGTCCCAGAAATCCGCGCCGGGCGGCTTCTGCAACTGCGCGGCCTGAAAGGTGTCGACCGAGGCCAGGGTCGGGAAATCGTACTTGTTGGTGTTGGTGGATGGCCCCTGGTAAAATACCTGTTCGGCGATCTTGTCCTTGCGGAAGCGACCCTTGCCGCCGAGGCTTTCCACCTCAAGCCCGGGCATCGCTTCGGCCACCTGTTCGGCGCTCGGCCATTTGCTCGCCGCCTTTTGCGCGGCTTCGACGCCGGCCTTGTAGGCGGCCAGCGCGAAATAGGCGCGATCCGCTTCCCAGTGCGGCGCTTCCTTGTATCGCTCCATGTAGTCCTGGACGAAAGCCTTCTGCAGCGCCGACGCCTGCGGGTGATCGAAGTACAGGGTGTTGTGCCCGAAGATGATGCCTTCCGGCATGAACTCCTTCTTGAGCTGGTTGAGCTGCCAACCGGCCGCCGGCAGCACCATCTTGACGCCGTCGAACAGGCCGGCAGCGTGTCCCTGCTTCATGAACACCGGCAGGTCGGCAAACAGCATGGAGGAGAAGATCAGGTCCGGCTTGGCCGCCTTGAGCGCGGCGATATGCGAGGTCAGGTCCATGGTGCCGACCTTCGGCCATTGTTCGGCGACGAATTCGGCCTCGATGCCATAGCGTACCAATATCTGCCGGAACGCCTCCCAATTGTTGCGGCCGTAGGAATAGTCCGGATTGATGCCGGCCACGCGCTTGAACTTGCCCTTGAAGTGCTTGACCGCCAGCAGCGATCCCATCACCGCTTCGCATTCATTGTCGGTGGAGCGGAACACGTAGCGCGGGTTGGGCATCGTCTCCTTGACGCCGTCCTGCGTGGTGCCGTCCCACATCACCAGCAACGCCTGCTCCTCCTCGGCGACCGGCGCGGCCCCGAGGCTGACGCCGGTGGAGATCAAGCCGTGGATCGCCTCGACCTTTTCCTGCAGCACCAGGCGCCGGAAGCGCTCGATCGTATCCTTCGGGTTGGTTTCCTCCTCGAACACCAGCTCGATCTTGCGGCCGGCAATGCCGCCGTCCCTATTCATCCGCTCCGACGCCCACTGGACCGCGCGGATGCCGCACTCGCCGGCGGTACCGGCAACGCCCGATCGCGGCGCGATGATGCCGATCCGCAGCGGCTTGTTCTGCGCCAGCGCCGGCGCGAACAGCCCCGGCGCGGCGGCGGCCAGGATGCCTGATGTTGCGAGCTTGGAGAATTCGCGGCGCGTCAGCTTCATGGAAATCCCTCCCCTGTCGGGCGCGTCTGCCGCGCGCCTATTGCCATACCATAAATATATCAGCGACATTGCATCAAGCGGTTTCTTGGGGAAATCCACCAGAACCCGCTGTTGCCGCCCTAATAGACTAATGATATATCAAGACCGCCCGGCAGGTATCGAGCGGTGGCCACGGAGACGAGCGATGGAACTAGCATCAAGCCCGATGACGGAACGGCAGCGCAACTACCGGGCAAACTACCGTTATCGCATCGCCGGCTGGTATAATGGCTGGCTGCATGTCGTCGTCATCTATGTGATCGGGTTGACCGCATTGTCGGTCTATTTCGCCAACATCAGCAATCTGCGCTGGTGGGAGCTGGCGATCGTGCCGGTGACGTTCCTGTTCGCCAATTTCTTCGAATGGTGGATCCACCGCTTCGTCATGCACCGGCCGTCGCAGGTCAAGGCTTTCCGGGCGATCTACAACCGCCACACGCTGATGCATCACCAGTTCTTCACCGACCAGGAGATGCGCTTCGCGGATCACCACGACTGGCGCGTGACGTTCTTTCCGCCCTACGCGCTGGTGACGTTCACGATGATGTCGATCCTGCCGGCGCTGGCGCTCGGCTGGCTCATCTCACCCAATGTCGGCTGGCTGCTGATCTCGACGACGACGTCGATGTACCTGATCTACGAGTTCATGCATTTCTGCTGCCATGTCGACGAAAACTGGTTCGTCCGCAACGTCCCCTTCGTCAACACGATCCGGCGCCATCATGCCGCCCATCACAACCAGTCGATCATGATGGAGCGCAACATGAACCTGACCTTTCCGGTCATGGACTGGCTGTTCGGCACCTCCGACCTCAATCGCGGGCTGCTCGGCCATTTGTTCAACGGCTATGACACCCGCTTCGTCAAGACCGACATGCGCAAGACCTCACGCACGCCGAAGCCGCAGATGGCGGCGCCGTCGAGCGGATACGCCACGCCGGCCGAATAGGACGTTCCGAGGTCACGCCATGCAATCGATCGAGCCGCACTGGGTCGCCTCGCTGTATTTCGCAGCGTTCGCGACCGGTTGTGCGGTGGCCTTCCTGATCCTTGCCGGCATGTTTCCGCTGCGCGCGCGCCCCGATGCGGCACGATCAAGCCTGGCCATGCTGCTGGTGGCCGGCAACGCCGTGCTCCTGATCGTGCTGCTGGCCGCTACCTGCCTCTATGGCTACAGCGAACTCAGATGGAGCACGCTGATCGTGGTCGCGGGCCTGGTGGTGCTGTTCGCGCCCGGCCTGTTCGAAGCCCTGCCCGCACCATTGCGTGACGGCCGCGCCGGGCTCATCGTGCTGGCCGGCGCCCAGGCGCTCGCCCTGGCCGCACTGGCGAAGGTCGGCGGGCTGCCGTGGACCAACATGTCGTAATGGAGATCGAGCCATGCCCGTGAAGATCAAGCTCGCGCTGTCGATGCTCGTGGTCCTGGTGACGGCGATCGCCGTCTACCATCAACACGCGCTCGGCCACGACCGCATCCAGTATGTCGTCGCGTTTCTGGGCGCCTTCATGATCTTCGCGATGTGGCTGTTCCCCGAGGTCAAGCGCGAGGAAACCGCCGGCGGCGTTCGCCGCAACGGTACGACGCAGTAGCGCCGGCCCGCCGCATCGGACGGATCAACCGGTCTAGACCAGACGCGTCAGCCAACTTTCAGATAAGCAAAGCCCTTGCTTTGCAGCGCGGCGACGGTGGCAACGCCGGACGGCACCAGCTTGATGTAGGGCGCGTCCTTTGTCAGCGCGATATCGAGCTTCAGGTTGGTGAACGTGATCTTGCACAGATAGACCTCGACGCCATACTTGGCGAGCGCTTCCATCCGGCTGTCGAGTTCCGGATCGAGCGCAGGCTGCTTCTCCCACGGCGTTCCGGTGAGCGTCTTCAGATGGTACTTGATGCCGACCGAATGCGCGACGATGACGATCTTGGTGTTGAGCGGATCGAAATTATACACTGACAGATGGTTGTTGACGTTTCGCAGCAGGGCGCTGTAGCGGCTGTCGTCACCGAAATCACAGTGGTAGACGCAGGAGACATCGGCCTCTTTTTTCATGTCCGCCAGGTTGAGGTCCTTCGGCGCGGCCTGCGCCGACACCGCTCCCATGGCGGCGGCGCCACCGGCGGCGAGTGCAGTCAGAAGGTCTCTTCGGCCGATCTCGGTCATTCGTCGTCTCCCTTGTTGCCGTGATTAATCTTGCTAGTCCGAAGTGGCGGTGAACGATTGAAGCAGCGCCTCCCAAGCTATCCGAAGATATCGGCGGTGATCCCCGCATACCAGTCCATGTTCTCGGCCTGGGTCTGCTTTCGCAGATCCGCCGGCTCTCCGGGTTTGGAGACGAAGGTGGAGGAAGCGGTGATCTTGCCGTCCTTGGCCTCATAGGCGCCGCCGATCTTGACGCAATCATCGGCCGCGATCAGGCTCCAGCAGGTGTTGCTGTAACGGGCCTCGAACATCCGCGACGACAACAATTCGCCGCGGATCGTCATCGCCGCGACTTTCGCCTGGCTGTTGGCGGAGAAGGCGGATTTGGGCATGTCGCCGGCAATGCTGGCGTCGCCGAGAACATGGATGCTGGCGTCCATGGCCGACTTCATGTTGGCGGGGTCGATCGGGCAGAAACCGCTGGCGTTGGCGAGCATGGCATCGCGCGCGATCGCGCCCGCCATCTGCGCCGGGATGACGTTGACCAGCGCGGCGTTCTTGTAGGTCTCGAAGCCAGTGACGACCGTTCCGGTCTTCGGATCCACCGACTTGACGCCGTCATGGACCTTGGGGCCGAGCCACTCGACCATGCCCTTGTAGTGCTTCTCCCACCCCTCCATGAACAGCGCCTGCTTGGAAAACGTCTCCTTGGGATCGATGACGAATATCTTGCAGCGATCCTTGCCGGCGGCCTTGAGCGCATACGCCATCATCGAGACGCGCTCATAGGGGCCGGGCGGGCAACGGTACGGGTTCGGCGGCGCGATCATGACGACGACCCCGCCGTTCGGCACCGCGTCGAGCCGCTTGCGCAACAGCAGCGTCTGGGCGCCGGGCTTCCAGGCGTGCGGCATCGCCTCTTCGGCGGCCTCCGACCATCCCGGAACCGAATCGTATTTGAGATCGATGCCGGGAGCGACCACCAGACGGTCGTAGCCAAGCCTGCGGCCGCCGGCGACGACGACTTCCTTCTTGTCGCGATCGATCGAAGTGGCCCGCGCGTTGACCAGATCGATGCCGTAGGCGCTCGTCAGCTTGCCGTAGTCGTGCGTGATTGAGGGATAATCCCTGAAGCCGCCGAGATAGAGGTTGCTGTGGAAACAGGTCTGATACTTGGCAACGGGCTCAATGAGCGTCACGGCAATCGCGCCGTTGCTGTCCCTGGCGACGTACTTCGCCGCGGTCGCACCTCCCGCGCCGCCGCCGATCACCACGACACGCGGCTTGGTCTGCCCGAGCAGCGCCGGCGCCCCGAACATGGTTGCGCCGATCACGGCAGTTGACCCGCCGAGAAACCGTCTTCGGTTGAGTGTCATGGTCACCTCCCAATATTGTCTTATCGAACTATTGCTTGGTGCCTGACGACGCCGGAAGCCCGCCAAAATAGGCAGCCAGCGCCGCGATCTCCTCCTCGTTCAGTCGCCCCGCAATCGTCCGCATCACGGGATTGTCGCGCTCCGCGCGCCTGTAGGCAAGCATGACGGCCACGAATTGGTCTTCCGGCCAGCCGAATATCCGCGGAACGCCGCCCGCGGACGGGCCGGAGGACCGATGGCAGGTCACGCATTCCGACGACAGATGCTGGCCAAGCTCGCGGTCACCGCCGAAAACAGGCTCCGCGCAGACCATCGGCAAGACCGCGGCGGCATATGACCATGCACGCCATTTCGACATCAATCGACCTTGGGCCCGCTCTTGCTGTCCGGCGTAACATCGACCGTGATGGCCCTGCCGACCACCTTGGGTGCGCCACGGCAATTCTTCATGCACGGCTCCTTCTCCCAGAACCGCCGCTCCGACGTCTCGCGGTCATCCCCGAAAAACGCGGACGCGTTCGGCATCCTGATGGACCTGAAGTTCTTCTCGTTCAGTTCGAAGTTCTCGTCCTTTACGATATCATTCATGCTGAGCAAATAGGCCGTGAGCGCATAAACGTCGTCATTGGAAAGCGACTGTGCGTTGCCATACGGCATGGCGCGCTTGATGTAATCGAAAACCGTCGACAATTCCGGCCAGAACGACCCGATGGTCTTGTCGGGCCGGTCGGCCTTGAGCGTGCCCAGGCCGCCCGCCAGCACCGGCCAGCGACCGACGCCTTGCCCGAACTCGCCATGGCAGACGGCGCACTGCGCCTGAAACAGTTCGTCGCCCTGCTTCACCGTGCCCTTGCCGGGGGGAAGGCCGTGCCCGTCGGGCCGAACGTCGGTGTCCCAGGCCTTGATCTCCTCCGGCAATGCGGGACGCCCCAGGCCGAGCTTGGCCGAAGCGGAAGATGCTGCGTGCCGCGCCGCCACCTGTTGCGCCGGAGACGGGACAACCGACGACAGCACCAGCGCGCCGACCAGCGCGAGAAGCGCGAAGCGTTCAACCAATTTCGACATTCTCGATCTCTCCGCCGGAACGCACCAGCCAGGTCTGGATGCCGTTGTTGTGGTAGATTGAGTTGACGCCCCTCACCTTGCGCAGTTCGTCCTTTGAAGGCTGCACGTAGCCGGTTGAATCGATCGCCCGCGACTGGATCATCAGTTCCTCGCCGTTCCAGTCGAAATCGACGTAAAATCGAGCCAGCGACTTGTCGAGCACCGGCCCGTCAAGGCGGGCGGTCTGCCAGTTGCGGCCGCCGTCCAGCGACACGTCGACCCGCCTGATCGAGCCGCGCCCGGACCAGGCAAGGCCGCTCAGCACATTTCTGCCCTTGTGCTTGAGGGGGGCCTGCGGCGACGGATTGGTCACCACCGATTTCGCGTCCATGATGAAGGTGTATTTTCGCGACCGGCCGTCGGCCAGCAGGTCGGTGTATTTCGAGGTCTCCTCTCGGGTCTGCCAGGGTTGATCGCCCGCCTCGATGCGGCGCAGCCATTTCACCCACAGATTGCCTTCCCAGCCCGGAATCACCGCGCGAAGCGGATAGCCCTGCTCCGGCCGCAGCGCTTCGCCGTTCATGGCAAACGCGATCAGGACGTCGTTCAAGGCCTTCTCGATCGGCAGCGAGCGGTTCATGCCGGCCGAATCCGCCCCTTCGAGCATCAGCCATTTGACGTTGGGCTTCAGGCCCGCTTCGTCCAGCAGCACTTTCAACGGCACGCCGGTGTACATGACGTTGTGGATCATGCCGTGGGTGAACTGACAGCCATTGAGCTGGGCGCCACGCCACTCCATGCCGGAGTTCGCCGCACATTCGAGAAAGTAGAGCTTGTTCACCCGCGGCATTCGCTTGATGTCGTCCATCGTGAATACCAGCGGCCGGTCAACGAGGCCGTTGATCATCAGGCGATGATTGGCGGGGTCTATCTCGGCGATGCCGCCGTGATGGCGCTCAAAGCACAGCCCCGACGGGGTGATGATGCCATCAAGCTCGTGCAGCGGCGTAAAATTGACCGAGGATTCCGGAGACGCCGTCAACCAGGCGACGTCGCGGCGAACGATATGCTTCTCGAACTTCGAGGGCGTTCCGTAAGGCCGCTTGTCGACGCCTTCGCCGAGATAACGCTGCCAGTCCTGGACCTCGGTGATCAGCGGATCGGGTTTTTCCGACCCGGCCACGGCCGGCATTGCCGCAAGCGCCGTGCCGGCACCGACCACACCCGCCGCGCCGAGGAATTTGCGCCGGCTGAGAAATTCCACAGACGATCTGCCGCTCATGCAGGACTGCCTTCTTGTTTATCCGGATATGTGAATATGTTGAACGCGCCATTGCGGGATAAAAGCATCGGCGTCAGGCCCCCGTCACCTTGACCGAATTGTTCGGCTCGATCCTGATGGCGCCAGCCTTAGCGAGATGGGCCGCCAGAACATCCCATATCGGCGGGCCCTGCGTGTTTTCGTTGACGCTGGCCCAGCCCGCCACGGTGTAGCTCTTCGCCGCCTCGATCGGTTTGCCCGACTTCAGATGGACCATGCCGGACACGCGCGATCCCACGGATTTCGAAATGTCGAGCGCGTAGCCCATGCCCCCGACGCGGACCATGTCGCCGCCGCCCTGAAAATACGGATCGGGATGGAAAATATTGTCGGCGACGTCTTCCAGAATTTCCTTGAGCTGGGCGCCGGTCATCTGGCTGCGGTAGCAATTGGGATAGGTGATGGCGGTGGCGTTGGTGACGTCTTCCCAGGTGATGGCATCGCCGGGCAACAGGGTGGCGCCCCAGCGGAAACCGGGCGACAGCGAAATCTCGGCGTCCCGTTCCGCGAGCATGGCGTGGCAGATCACGTCGTCAAAGGTTCCGTTGAAATTGCCGCGGCGATAGAGCAGCGAGTCGGTCTTGCCGATGGGGCGCGCCAGGTCCTTGGCGAAGGGCGCCCTCACCCTCTCCACCAGCGCCTTCATCGCCGGATCGGGCGCGATCGCGTCGGAAAACACCGGCATCAGCTTGAAGCGCACGCCGGCGACTTTCTTGTCCTTGACCTCGATATCGAGGCGCGAGACGAACTTGCCGTGCGAACCGGAAGCGACGAGGACCGTATCCCCGACGCGGATCAGCCCCGGCATGGCGTCATGGGTGTGTGCGGTCAGAATGACGTCGAGACCCTTGACCCGGCGCGCGAGCTTGCGATCGACGTCGAAGCCGTTATGCGAAAGCAACACGACGACTGCGGCGCCCGCGGCGCGGGATTCATCGACCTGCTTCTGGAGATCCTCCTCGCGGATGCCGAATTCCCATTTCGGAAACATCCAGCGCGGATTGGCGATCGCGGTGCGCGGCAGCGCCTGGCCGATGACGGCAATCTTCGCCCCGCCGCGCTCGAACATCTTTCGCGCCTCGAACACCGGCTCCTGCCATTCATTGTCGCGGACGTTCTGCGCCAGGAAGGCAAACGGCGCCTTGTCCGCGATCTCCTTGACGCGCTCGGCGCCATAGGTGAACTCCCAATGGCCGACCATCGCGTCGAGCCTCAACGCCGACATGACCTCGACCATGTCCTGGGCCCTGGTCTGCAACGAGGTCCAGCTGCCCTGCCAGTTGTCGCCGCCATCGAGCAGCAACACCTTGTCGTCGCCGCGTTCGGCGCGCACGGCGCCGATCAGCGTGGCGACGCGATCCATGCCGCCCATGCGCCCGTAGTTGCGGGCGAGCGCGACAAAATCGTCCGAGGTCAGCGCGAACGCCTCAGCCGAACCGGTAGCCAGCTTGAAATACTTCCGGAACTCGGCGTCCGAGATGTGCGGTGGAACTCCCCGGGCTTCGCCGACGCCGAGATTGATCGACGGCTCGCGAAAGTGCAGCGGCATCAATTGCGCGTGGATGTCGGTCACATACAAAAGGGTAACGGTGCCAAGCGGATCGAAGCGGGTGATGTCGGCTTGCGTCAGACGCTGCTGCGCCGCGACGCGGCCCAATTGCCCGACGCCGCCGCCGACCGTGAGCGCCGACGCAGCCGCCGTCGCCTGCAGGAACTCCCGCCGTGAAATCATGATGCGCCTCATGCCCCTTCATTTGGAGGAAGGGTACTCTTGCAACTCGGAAAGAGATCAGCCGACGGTCAGCTTGTTCTTCGCCACATATTCCGACCCGTCATCGTCCTTCCAGGTGAAGGTGAACTCGCCGCTTTCGGCAGCCTTGTAGAAAAACGACTGATAGGGATTGGCCGAGATCGCAGGATGCCAGTCGGCCTCGAACACCGTCTTGCCGTTGAAGGCCGCCACGAATTGCTTGATGATCTTGCGCGGAATGACCTTGCCGGCGCTATCCCTGCGCTGGCCTGATTCCATCTCGTGCGAGATGAGCGTCTTGATCTCGATCAGCTCGCCCGGCTTCGCCTGGGCCGGCAGACGAACGCGCGGTATCGATGCGGTGGCCATCTGGATGTCCTCCTGTGATTTTTTTGACGTTGGGGCAGCAGGGCTTGATCAGCCGCCGCAGCCGCCGATGGTAACCTTCACATTCGCTTTCACCGAGTGGAGCGCACCATTCGACATTTCGGCGATGCAGACGATGTTCTGGGTTTGCGCCAGGCGCATCCGTATCGAGGCCGCGGCCTTGCCGCAGGCCGGCGTGAAGCGGTAGCTCACCACGCCCGGAAGCGGGTTGCCGTCGGCGAACACATGGACTGTCTTGACGTAATTGCTGTCGGTCATCGGGCTTTCGACCTCGACATTGATCGGCACCACCAGACCGTTCTCGGCGATTTCAGGCACGTCGAGCTTGATCTTGCCACTCTCGAGTTTCTTGTCGCCGTAGAGCTTTTTGATTTCCGCTGCGACGGCCGCCTCATCCGCCAGCGACATTCGGGGGGCGATCAACAAGGCGAGGCCGGCAAAACCATTCTGCCTCCTCCCGCGGGACGTCTTGTGCGTCCCCGCCGATAGTTTCTCTTGACGATTCCAAGATTATTCTATCATCATCTTCAAACATCATTATATTGTTTTTCTTGAATGTAAAGATGCTTACGTGCCTCATGACCGCAAAAGACGGTCTTGACGGAGGGAGGGGACCAGATGAAGCGCGCTTCGATAGGGGCCATCACCGTCGCTATCCTTTTATGTTCGTTGGCCTTTCCGGTCAACGCGCAGGACGCAAGCGAAAAGGAGATCGAACGCTACCGCGCGATGATCTCCGATCCCTTTTCCAACCCCGGATTTCTCGCGGTCGATCGCGGCGAGGCGCTGTGGAAACTGAAGCGCGGCGCCAAGAACGTCTCCCTCGAAGGGTGCGACCTCGGGCTCGGTGTCGGCAAGCTCGACGGCGCCTTCGCGAAGATGCCGCGCTTCTTCGCCGATGCGAACCGGGTCATGGATCTCGAGCAGCGCCTGCTGTGGTGCATGCAGAACATCCAGGACCTGGATACCAAGGATGTGGTTGCCCGTCGTTTCTCGGGTCCAGGCCGGCTCTCCGACATGGAGGATCTCGTCGCCTACATCGCCAACAAGTCGAGCGGCATGAAGATCGACGTGCCGCTTGCGCACCCCAAGGAGCAGGAAATGGCCGCGGTCGGCGAGGCGCTGTTCTACCGGCGCGGCGGCGTGATGGATTTCTCGTGCGCGACCTGCCATGCCGACGAGGGCAAACGTATCCGGTTGCAGGGACTGCCGGACTTATCGAAACCCGGCAAGCAACCACAGGAAACCATGGCCACCTGGCCGACCTATCGGGTATCGCAGGGCGCGCTGCGCACCATGCAGCACCGGCTCTGGGACTGCTTTCGCCAGCAGCGCTGGCCGGTTCCGGAATATGGCTCCGACAGCATCACGGCCCTCACCGTCTTCCTGCAGAAGCAGGCGATGGGTGGAACGATCGCCGTCCCGTCGATCAAGCGCTGAGGGAGTTTCCCATGACGACAATGTCGAAACTTGTTGCACTGGCGATTGCCGCAGGCGTCATCACGACTCTCCCGTTCGCGGCGTCCGCGCAGACCGCCGCAGCCGCGAAGCGCGCCGACCCGGCGCTGGTTGAAACATACCTGAAGGCGACGTTCGGAAAGGCCCCGCCGGAATGGCAGGCGCGCATCGAGCCCGATGAGACGCTGCGGGCCTGCAACCTCCATCGCAACGACGTGCCATCAGCCGAAGCCGACAAGATCATCAAGCGCGAACTGGCGAAGGTGGTGTTCCCGGCCGACGGCAAGCTGATCGGCGACTGGAAGGAAGGCAAGAAGATCGCCAACAACGGTCGCGGCGGACAGTTCTCCGACGACGAGAAAACCGTCAGTGGCGGCAATTGCTACGCCTGCCACCAGATGGAAAAAGCCGAACTCAGCTATGGCACGCTGGGTCCGAGCCTGACGGCCTACGGCAAGGAACGCAAATTCGATCCCGCGGAGGTCAGGAACGCCTTCACCAAGATCTACAATTCGCAGGCGGTGCTGGCATGTTCCAACATGCCGCGGTTCGGCGCCAACAAGTTCTTGAGCGAACAGCAGATCATGGACCTGGTCGCATTCCTGTTCGATCCAGAATCGCCGGTGAATAAATAGCCTGGACCTTGAGTACTGGCATGCGAGTTCGTTTATATGTCTGATATGTTGCACCGAACGACCGGGAAAGTCCTGTTGGGCGCCGCGTTGATGGTGGCTGTCAGTCTGTCGGCGGCCGCGTCGGGGGCGGCCGAACTGCTGATGTTCTCGCAAGGCGGCTGTCCCTCCTGCCTGCGGTGGGACCGCGAGGTCGGGTCGGTCTATCACAAGACGGCGGAGGCAAAGGTGCTTCCGCTACGCCGCCTCGACATTGCCGAGCAGACCGCTGTTAACGTGACGCTCGCTTCGCGGGTGATCTACACCCCGACTTTCGTGGTGGTGGATGGCGGCCGCGAGATCGGACGTATCACCGGCTACATCAATGATGAGGCCTTCTGGGGATTGCTCGGTCCCCTCGCCGCCGGGTTGACGCGTTCCCAAACCCGGACTGACCGCCTCTGAGGTCCCTACTCACAAGTTGAACGAACAGCTGGCAAGCATGGCATCAATCCTTTCAACCGAACTGGAGACCGAACTTCGCGACGGCGCGGAATACTCGCCGGAGCTCGACCAGTTGATGCGCAAGGCCCGCAAGGCCAGCAACTTCCTGAAAGCCCTGTCGCACGAAAACCGGCTGCTGCTGCTCTGCCTGCTGGCGGAGCGCGAGCGATCGGTCACGGAGCTCGAGAACATTCTGTCGTTGCGGCAATCGGCGGTTTCGCAGCAATTGGCGCGCCTGCGCTATGATGGAATGGTCGATACGCGCCGCGACGGCAAGACGATCTATTACAGCCTCGCCAACGAGGACGTGCGCCGCGTCATCTCGGTCGTGTACGATATTTTCTGCAAGCCGACGGTGCCGGTCGAGAAAGCATGACGTTGCGGCGCGGCGGCCACGCGACGCCGCTGTCATCGTCGACAAGCCATTGCGGCTTCCGGAGATAGAGCCGTGCAGAATTTAGCTGCCTGGATTCCCGCCTTGCTCGGCTTCGCGATCGGCGCCGTGGCGGGATTCGCGGTGCGCCATGCCAGGCTCTGCTCGTTCGGCGCCATCGAGGACGCGCTGATGGGAGACGACGGGCGCAGGTTGCGCGTGTTCGGACTTGCGCTGGGAATCGCTGTTCTCGGCACCCAGGCGCTGATCGTCGGCGGCGTGCTCAATCCGGAAACCACCAGCTATGTACCCCCCGCCCTGCCGGTCATCGCGATCCTGATCGGCAGCATCATGTTCGGGATCGGCATGGCGATGGTCGGCACCTGCGGGTTTGGATCGCTGGTGCGGCTGGGCGGCGGCGATCTGCGCAGCCTCGTCGTCGTGATCATTCTCGGGGCGACTGCCTATGCAACGCTTCGCGGCGTTCTCGCCGGGTTTCGGATCGAGGTTCTCGAAGCGCTGACGGTGAGCATGCCCGAAGGCGCCCGCTCCGACATCGCCTCGCTGGTCGCGCGCGGATTCGGAATCGACATGCGCGCCATCGTCGCTGCCGCGATCGGGACCGGCCTCGTTCTGCTCGCATTCGGCGATCGCAGGCTGTGGCGCGCGCCGCGGCTGCTGTCGGCCGGCGTCGTGCTCGGCATCGCCACCACCGCCGGTTGGATCGTCACGACAACGCTCGGCGACGCGTTCAGCGCGCCGCTGCAGCCGCAAAGCCTGACCTTCGTCTCGACGATCGGAAAGACCCTGTTTGCGGGCTTGCTCAACGTCGCCAACTTCAGGGACTTCGGCGTCGCCAGCGTCCTTGGCGTCATTGCGGGATCATGCCTTGCGGCCTGGCGCGCGGCGGAGTTGCGCTGGGAAGCGTTCGACGACGACCACGAAATGCGGCGTCATTTGCTCGGCGCTGCCTTGATGGGAATGGGCGGCATCCTGGCTGGCGGCTGCACCATCGGCCAGGGCATTACCGCAGGATCAATGCTGGCGCTGTCCTGGCCGCTCGCCGTTGCCGGAATGATGCTGGGCGCGCGCATCGGTATTGCCATGCTGGTCGACGGTTCGCTGCGCGACGTGTTCGGGCGCAGCTGGGCGGGACTGCTTCGCGGCCGGGGGCCGCTGCGTTGAGAGCCGGCGTCCCCCGCGACTGGTTCGCGTATCGGCCGAGCTGCTAGTTTCCCGCAAAAACATTGCCGGTGCGGACCGAGCAGGTCGGCGAGCCGGTGCTGACGGAATCGATCACGGTCATCACTCCGTCCGGACCGCGGCGCCGGATCTTCGCGCCGCCCGCCTTGGCGTCGATAATGGATAACGTGCAGCTTGAGAAGCTGGAATCGAAGGTTGCGACGTATTGCCGGGCGCCGCTGGCAGAGCCTTCGGTGCCGACCAGCCGATTGCCCTCCAGCCGCACCGAACCCTTTGAGCCGCCCTCGCCGGGACCGGTCTCGGCCTGACGCGCGCCGCCCTTGCCGGAGGACCTGACCTGCATACGCAGAAAGGTGCGGCCGGCGGAGCTGACATAGACCACCCGCGTATTGATGTTGGAGAAGCTCACCGGGCTGCCGTCGGCCTTGGTCCCGGTGCCCGAGGTGCTCCACGACATCGTAACCGTCTTGTCCGAAAGGCCTGGTGGCGCGGACAGTGCCGGACTGACGCCGAACGCGGTGAGCAGGAAAAGCACGCAGACGGGAAATCGGGCCATGGCCTGCTCCAATCAAAAAGCAAAGCTACAGGCCAGACGCGGCGCTCGCAACCGTCGCAGCTTTGCGGAGCGCTGTCTGCGCCGCTATTCGCAGTAGGTCCGGCCGTTGAACTGGAAGCATTTCGCCACAGCGGCCGCCGGTTGGGCGAGCGGCAACGTCGCCCTCGATATCGCCCGAACAGGCTTCCGGTGAAACCTAGCAACGGCCGGCGACGAACACAGACGATTGACGTCCTGCTCCGCCACGATCGTCCAAACCATCCGTCCACCCTCCAGGCGGCAACGCTGCATCAGCGATCGGCGCAGGCAGATCGAAGCCCCTTCGGAATAGCTCTTGCTCCCGTAAACGCAGACGCCGGTCGTCTCGGCATGCAGGAGTTTGGATGGGCCCACGCACAGGGCCGCCGCAATCAAACCGGCACAGACTTTCAGGCCAGATTTCATAACAATATCCTCTGATCGTCGAAATGAAATGGTCGCAATGATCTATCCTGTGGTTACGGGACGGTTTGGCAATGCGTGCAATCCTGTCGGCGTCGAATGCTTGGCGATCCCGGCGCCTGAAGTCTCCCGAGAAGCCGGGTAGATCCGTTCGCCGCGATACCGACCCGGTCAGGCCTTCATTCGCAGTAGGTCTTTCCGCCGAAGCTGAAGCACTTGCCGCCGCCTGCTGCCGATCCGGCCCGTCGCGGCGCAGGGTCGGGCGCGGCCGGTTCGCGGCGGGTCGCCGTCTGCGGCTTGGCGGCCGGCTCCGGCTTTTTCTCGCAGGCGCCACTGGAATTCAGGACATAACCGCTCTCGCAGCCGATCTGGACGCAGCGTTCGCCGTCGGCGCGCTGGCCCTTCTTGCATACCAGCGGACATACGCGGTCGGTCCTGCCGCGCACGGAATCGAGCGCGTCCAGGCTTGCCACCTGGACGTTCAACCTGGTTTGCGCATTCTTGTTGAACTGTTCGAGGGCGGCTTTCGAGGCATTGTCCCAGCTGCCATCGACATTGCCGGGATTGCATCCGACGCGCTTGAGATGAGCCTGCAGAAGCCGCGCGATATCGGCCGCATCCATCTGCGGCGCAGCCGGCGCCGCGGCATTTCCGGTGGCGTTCTGAGACGGTGACAGCGCGGCGAGCTTTTCGCGCTCCGTGACCGCTTCACGCTTGGCCTGCTCCACCTGTTTCTGGGCATCGGCAACGGCCTGACGCTTGGCTTCCTCGACCTGACGCCGCGCCGCTTCTGCCTCCAGCCGCGCCGTCTCCAACTGGCGCTTGGCGCCCTCCAGCTGCTTCTTGGCCTGTTCGGCAACCTGGACGCGGGCCTCTTCCAGCTCTTTCTTGGCCTGCTCCGAAATCTTCTGCTTCGCCTCGGAGGTTTGATGGGCGGTCTGTTCCTCCAGCTGGCGGCGGAATTCGTCCGTCTTGCGGGCGGCCTGTGCTTCGGCTTCGCGCCTGGCCTCATCGGCCTTGGTGCGCGTCTGTTCCGCCGCCGTCAGTTTGGCGGTCTGGGCACGAGCCAGTTCGGCATAGAGTCCGCTGCGATGGACGGCCAGAAACGAATCCCAGGCCTCGCGGGTGCCGATCTGGGCTGCCAGTTCGTAATCAGTCCGGGCGACGGCGTCGGGGTCCGCGGGTTTCGAAACCTGCGGGACCAGCGCGACCGTCTCGCCGCCCAACGAGCCGTAAACGAACGGCTCCTGCTTGTAGCCTGTACTCTTGAGGACGTCGTCACGAACCCGCCCAAAGGCCAGCCGGAGGTCGAGGCCAGGTTCGGCGATATACTTGACGAGCGCGGCGGCGAACGGGCTGTTCTTGCCGTCACCGTCGCTGGCCACCGCGCCAGCCTTGGCGGCGTAGGCAACCAGCGTGTCGGACATCGCCGGCTCGATCTTGGCAAGGCCGCGTCCGATGGAGCGGGTGCTCACGGACCGTTTCATGGTCTTGCTGAAAGGATTATCCCGACAGGCATCAAGAATGACGAGCTTCAGGCGCTTGGCGCCATCGAGCGCCTTCAAGACCCGGTCGAGCGATATGGTTTCGTCCTCGACGTCGAAATCGCTCTCCAGCCTGGCGTCCGCCGGCACCAGATAATTGGTGCCGTCAACCTCGATGCCGTGGCCGGCGTAATAGACCACCGAGATATCGGCATCGCGGGAGGTTTCTGAGAACAGCCGAATGGATTTGCGCAGGTCGGAAATCCCGTAATCGCGGCCGCTCTCGACGACCTCGAAACCCGCCTTCTTGAACAGCGCCGACATCGCCTCGGCGTCGCGCGCCGGATTGATCAGCCGCGGCACCGACTGATATTTCGAGATACCGATCACGAGGGCGACGCGCTTCTCCGCCCATGCCGGCTCGCTCAGCAGCGAGGTCAGGCAAAGCAGCGAAAACAGGGCTCCCAGCACGCGCATGACGGCGTCCCAAATCGGCTATCGAGCCGAACCTATCATTCGGCCCAATGTCTGCAATATCCACGCGCATGTTTGTGACTTAGATCACATGGGCACATTTTGTCGTTGCTGGACATCCGCATCGACGCGTCGGCTGTTGCGCGTCGCGGGATCGGGCGGTTGCAACCGCTCACTCAACCTGAATGCCGAGGAGCAGCTGTTTCTCACCCATCTCATCATGCGACCGAGCACGATCGAGGAGCTGGCGGCGGAAGCCACCACGCCCGAGCTCGGCGCCGAGGTGTATGCCGCAGCCCGGCTTGCGATCGACCCGGACGCCGCGGCGGAGCGCGACTTCCTGGATCGGCTTGCGGCCGCGCTGAAACTGGATTCAGGATTGCGGGCTCACCTGGATGCCATCGGCGGCTCAGCGCAATCGCACGCAGCCTGACCTCGCCCGAAGCGGACGCGACAACATCTCCCGGCAGACCCGGGGGATGTGGCATGATGCCGTGGTGTTATTTGCCGCGGCTTGTGCGCTTGCGGAGCCGGGATGCCTGGATGATATGATGCCCCGGTCCGAAAAGAACCACCACGATCGGTACCGGCATTGACGACTCCCCTGCCTCCATTCGACTTCGACCTGCTGCGAACATACGTTGCGGTCGTTTCACGCGGGCCGCGGAACGCGTCGGCCGAACCCAATCCACGGTCAGCCTGCAGATCAGAAAGCTCGAACAGAACCTTGGACGGAGTGTATTCGAGCGCAACGGCCGCGACTTCCTGCTGACAGCCGACGGCGAGGTCCTGCTCAATTATGCACGGCAGCTGCTGCATCTGGCCGACGAAGCCCGCTCGCACATTCTGGAACCTGAAGTCGAAGGCAACGTCCGGCTGGGAACCCCCGAAGACTTCGCCACCGTCTACCTTCCGGATATTCTGGCGCGGTTTGCACGAACGCATCCGCGGGTCGCCCTCGAGGTCAATTGCAATTTCAGCTTCAATCTGCTCGAGGGTTTCTCCAGGGATGAATACGATCTCGTGCTGGTCAAGCGCGAGCCGCAAGGGCCGGCGGGCGGCATCGCGGTCTGGCGCGACACGCTGGTATGGGTCAGCGGGCCGAAGCTGGTGCTGGATCCCGCCCAACCGCTTCCGCTGGTGCTGGCACCTGCTCCCGACGTCTATCGCAAGCGGGCGCTTGCCGCCCTTCAGGCCGCCAAGCGCGAGTGGCGGATCGTCTATACCAGCCCGAGCAGCGAGGGCCTGCAGGCGGCTGTGCGCGCGGGCCTCGGGGTGACGGTGCTGTCCAAGGATATGGCGCCGGAAGGCCTGATGATGCTTGGCGCAGAACACAACCTCCCCACCATGCCCGACGCCCAGATCGCATTGTATCGCGCACCAGGAACGATTTCGCGCGCCGCCCAGCTGCTGGCGCAGCATGTCACGCATTCGCTGGAGATTGCCGCCGGGCGCGGCCACCCGGCAAGCTAAGCGGCGGCTGGTCTATTCCGCAGCGGTCGCCGCCCTTGCCTCGGCCCGCGCCCTGGCGCCAAACACGATTCCCTCGTAGCCCTTGGCGGCGACCTCGTTGACGGCGGCGACGTATTTCGGCGTGCCGCCATTATAGACGAGGTAGCGCGTCTTGCCGTGCTCGTGGCCGGGGACGTTGGAATTGTAACCGGTGAACCACGACTTGGCTTTGCGCATCAGCATGATGGCGTACATCTTAGTGACGTGCGCGGTCCAGCGCGCCTGCGCCTCGGCGGTGGCTTCGGCCCGGGTGTGGCCGCGCGCCCACATGTACTCCAGCAGATCCATGCACCAATTGACGCCGTTCTCGATGCCGCGCGGGAAATTGGTCGAGGCCGAGCCGCTCTGGGGACCCGTCGGCATCAACAGATTCGGAAATCCGTGGGCCATCATGCCGAGGAAGGTCGAGGGGCCGTCGCGCCATTGCTCGAACAGCTTCGCACCATCTGCACCTGTTATGTCGATGGCGTCGAAGGCGCCGGTGATGGCGTCGAAGCCGGTCGAATAGACGATGATGTCGAAATCGCAATCGCGCGCGCTGGTCCGCAAGCCGGTCGCCGTCACCCGCTCGATTGGCGTCTCGCTGATGTCAACGAGATGGACGTTGTCGCGGTTATAGGCCTCGAAATAGTTGGTCTCCAGCGGCACCCGCTGCACGCCGAAGCCGTGGTCCTTCGGGATCAGCTTCTCGGCGGTGACGGGATCGCGGACGCGCCGGCGAATGCGCTCGGCGATATAGGCGGAAAACTCGGCGTTGGCCGCCTCGTCCATGAAAATCTCGCGGAAGTTGCTGAGCCAAATCCCGAAACCCGGCTCGTCGTACAGCTTGTCCCAGAGCGCGCGCCGCTCCTCGGGGCTGACCTCGTAAAAGCCGCGACGGTCGGGCTCATGCTCGAAGCCGCCGGGCGTGCGGGCGCAGGTCGCGAAGATCTCCTCGTAGCGGGCGCGGATATCCGCCATCTCCTGGACCGAGATCGGGCTGTTGTTGAGCGGGGCGCTCCAGTTCGGACGCCGCTGGAACACGGTGAGTTCTCCGACCTTGTCGGCGATCTCGCCGATCACCTGGATGGCGGTGGCGCCGGTGCCGATGATGGCGACCTTCTTGCCGGCCAGTTCGACCGGCTCGTGCGGCCAGTAGAAGGTGTGGAACGATCGCCCCTTGAAACTATCCATGCCTTCGAACCGCGGCAGCGTCGGCACCGAGAGCAGGCCGACGGCAAGCACCACGAACCGGCTGGTCAGCTCGCGGCCGTCGCCGAGCCGCAACCGCCACACATGGTCCGCCTCGTCGAAGCTGGCCGCCTCGACCTTGCAGTTGAACCGCATGTATTTCCGCAGGTCGAACTTGTCGGCGACGTAGTTGAGGTAGCGCAGGTTCTCCGGCTGGGGCGAGAAGCGCTCTTTCCAGTGCCACTCATCGAGCAGTTCCCTGGAGAACGAGTACCCGTAGGTATAGCTCTCGGAATCGAAGCGCGCGCCGGGATAGCGATTCCAGTACCAGGTTCCGCCGAGGTCGGGGGCGGCGTCCAGCACCAGCGCATCGACCCCGCGGTCGGCCAGGCGCTTGATCTGGTAGATCCCGGCGACGCCGGCGCCGATCACGATGACTTCGTAGTGCGACCTGGTTTCCTCGGTCATGCGCGGCGTTCCCGTTTCTTTTTCTGGCGTCGATCCCGGCGCCGTCGGATTGACCATACCATTTATTCGCGCGCGGCACTTGCGTCAGGATGCCGGCCCTTGCGGATGTGGCGATCCGCCGTAATGTGCCCTGGCCGGTGGCCCGGCGACCATCTGCGATCTACCGGCGGGCTGCAAGAAGAACAAGAACGGGAGGCGACGCTTGAACTACGAACACATCACCTGCGAAATCGACGGCCGGCTCATGATCGTCACGCTCAACCGGCCGGACAGGCTGAACGCTTATACCGGCCAGATGGGCGCGGAGATCGTAGACGCCTTCGAGCGCGCCGACGGCGACGACAATGTCCGCGCCATCATCGTCACCGGCGCGGGCCGCGCGTTCTGCGCCGGGGCCGATGTGTCCGGCGGCGCGGCAAGCTTCGACACCTCGGGCCAGCACGGCGCCGGAGTGTTTGCCAGCCCGAAGCCCGGCGGCGGCCGCTTTGTCGAGGCGATCTTCAACTGCCGCAAGCCCTCGATCGCGGCGATCAACGGCGGCGCGGTCGGCGTCGGCATCACCATGACGCTGCCGATGGATATCAGGATCGCGACCAAAGGCGCCAAGATCGGCTTCATCTTTGCCCGCCGCGGCCTGGTCCCAGAAGCCGGCAGCGCCTGGTTCCTGCCAAAACTGGTCGGGTTGCCGCAGGCGTTGCGCTGGTGCCTCTCCGGCCGCACCTTCGATGCGGACGAAGCGCGCCAGGGCGGGCTGGTCAGCGAGGTGGTGGAGCCCGCTGAACTGCTCGGGCGCGCCAAGGAGATCGCACGCGAGATGACGGAGGCGACCTCCGCCGTCGCGGTCGCGTTGACGCGCCAGATGCTGTGGCGGTTTTCCGGCGCGCCGGCCCCGTTCGAACTGCTTGAAATCGACAAGCCGATGTCGATCGAGCGCGGCGGCCACGCCGACGTGCGCGAAGGCGTCCAGGCCTTTCTGGAGAAGCGCGCGCCGTCGTTTCCGGGAAAGGTGTCGCAGGACATGCCGAGCCAGTATCCGTGGTGGCACGGCGAGAAAAATGTAGCCGAGTAAACCGCCGGACCGCCGGCAGCGCCAACATCACAAAGACGAAGGCCATCCCATGCGCGACCAGTTCTCCAATATCCAGACCATGCGCAAGTCCGCGGTCGTTTCCAAAGGCGGCATCGTCGCCGCGCAATCGCGCAAGGCCGCCGAAGTCGGCGCGGAAGTGCTGGCCGCGGGCGGCGACTGCGTCGACGCCGTGATCGCGACGAGCTTTGCGCTTGGCGTGCTGGAACCGTGGATGAGCGGGCTCGGCGGCGGCGGCGCGATGGTGCTCTACCGCGCGGGCGAGAACCGCTACGAGGTCATCGACTACGGCATGCGGGCGCCGGCGAGCTTGCGGCCCGAGGATTATCCTTTGACCGGCGACGGCGCGGCTTCCGACATCTTCCCCTGGCCGCGCGTGAAAGACGACCGCAACCTGCACGGCCCCGGCTCGATCGCGGTGCCCGGTGTGGTGGCCGGCATGGAGGAAGCCCATCGCCGCCACGCCAGGCTGCCGTGGAAGGAACTGCTGGCGCCGAGTGTCGCGCTCGCCGGTGAAGGCCTTGCGGTCGACTGGTGGACCACGCTGATGATTTCGAGTTCGGCCGCCGATCTGCGCCGGTACCCGGCTAGCGCGGCGGCCTATCTGCAGGACGGCCTGCCGCCGAACGCACCCTGGGGCATCAAGTCCGATGTCCGCCTGCCGCAGCACCGCCTCAAGGCGACGATGGCGCATCTGGCCAGCCAGGGCGCGCGCGATTTCTACCAGGGCGATCTGGCAAAGAGTCTTGCCGCCGACATCCAGGCGGCCGGCGGCGCGCTTTCGGTCGACGACCTCGCGCCGTTCCGCGCGCATCTGCGCGAACCGCTCGCGATCCCCTATCGCGGCGGCAAGGTGTTGGCGACGCCGGAACTGACGGCAGGGCCGACGCTGGCGCGAACGCTCGGCCTGCTGCAGGAAAGTCTGAAGCCTTCGCGTGGCACGCCCGATGCGGCCGCCTACATCGCCTATGCCTCGGCGCTGCAGACGGCCTACCGCGAACGCCTCAAAGACATGGGCGATGAAGACGGCCGGCGCGCGCTCGGCGCAGAAGCGCTGGCGCCGGCCTGCACCACGCACTTCTCGGCGGTCGACCGCGACGGCAACATGGCGGCGGTGACCCAGACGCTGCTGTCGACGTTCGGCTCCAAATTCGTCTCAGGCCAGACCGGCATCACCATGAACAACGGCATCATGTGGTTCGATCCGACCTCGGGCACGCCGAATTCGCTGGCGCCGGGCAAGCGCTGCCTCACCAATTACACGCCGGTGCTGGCCGAGGCCGCGGACGGCCGGCGGTTCGCCGTCGGCGCCTCCGGCGGCCGGCGCATCCTGCCGGCGGTGACGCAGCTGCTGTCCTTCGTGATGGATTACGGCATGGACCTCGATGCTGCGATCCACCAGCCGCGCATCGACGCCAGCGAAGGCGCGGTGGTGATCGGCGACGTCCGCCTGCCGCAGGCCGCGCGCGATACGCTCGGCGCCCGTTTCGACTACGAGGAAGCGCGGATCCAGACGCTGCCGATGAAGTTCGCCTGCCCCAGCGTGGTGCTGCGCGACGGCGCTACCAACAGCGGCGCGACCGAGCCGTTCCAGCCCTGGAGCGAGGCGGTGGCGGAGGGGTAAAAGCCACAGCACATCGTATCAGCGCAAGGAAAGTGCGGCAGTGGTGCCGCACTTTCTCTTACTCCAGCGCGCACAGTGCGGGTTCTTTTCCTTATCGGGCCGGCGGCTCGATCATCACCACGCAATCAGCTCCGCTCTGACCTGACACCACGATCCGCCCGTCCGGCGCACCCATCGAGATCGGCGCGGTTGTCGCGCCGCCGGGGACGCGGACCGTGACGCTGATGGCTTCCTGCTGCGCCGCCGAACCGACGGTCTGCGGCGTGAGTTCGGTGACATTGCCGGCAGTGTCGCGCCGCATGATGCGGCACGGCGAGGCGCCACCGGCGGCGGCCACCGGGCTGGTGTAACTGCCCGAGCTGCTCGTACCACTGGTGCCGGGTTGGCCACCGGCGGCGCGAATGCGGGAGGCATCACGCGGGACCTGGCTGACGATCCGCTTGCTCCGTGGCTCGACGATGACGATGTCTTCCTCGGTCGTGAAGTACTCGTAGTCGCGATACTCAGGCTCGATCGAGACGATTTCCGGCGGCAACCGGTGGAACCGGACATTCTGCGGGACCGTTTCGCCGATCCGGATCGATATGTTGAGGTTGCGCTCCGGCGGCGCCAGACGTTCGCGGGTCAGGGTCTGGGAGATCCGCACCTGCTTTTCAGTCGAGATGCTGGATTGCTGGCTGACCTGCGTCTGGCTGGTCTGGCTCTGCGTCGTTGGGCTCTGGCTGGCCGCGCCGCCCGGAGCAGTCGTCTGCGCATTGCCCGCCGGCGGCGTGCGCGTGCTGTCGGTTGCGGTGGACGGCCGGTTTGCATCCTTGCCCTGCTCGGCGGCATTCTTGGCGCCGTCCTTGGCGCCGTCGCGCTGATCGCGGCCCGACTCTTTCTGCGTCGTGGTCGTTCCCTCGCGCTCCTTTTGAGCGGCAGCGGTTCCGTCCTTCGATTTTTCCTGCTCGGCGCTGGACTTGCCGCGGGCCGCATTGTCGCGATCCGTTTCGGCGCGACCCTTGGTGCTGTCCTTCGCGTCCTTGCCCTCGCCCTGACGGGAATCCTGGGCGCGCTCGCTGGATTTTGCGTCATCGCCGCGGCCGCGCTTGTCATCGCTCGCCGTAGCCGGACGGTCAGTCATCGGCGCGGCCTTGCTCCTTTCGTCAGCCTGTCGGGAACCCGATCCTCGTTCTTCGCGGCCGGCTGCCCCTTGCGCCTTTTGTTCCGCGCCCTGCGCGCGTTCCTGTACCCGCTCGGCGCCGCCGCGTTCTTGCGATGCAGCACCCTTGCCGGCATCGCTTGGCCGCGTCTGTTTCGGCTCTTCCCCTTTTGCTCCAGGGGCTTGGCCGTAGGAAACGGCCGGTGCCAGCATCAAGCAGATGATTCCCGTCGATAGCAGCAGTTGCTTGCGCATTTTAGACTCCTCCACAAAGGCGTTACGCAAGCGAACGTTCGCCGCTGTTGGAGGTTCCGCGTTTGGCGAGCTTTGATATCGCTGACCGCCGGGCGCCGAGGTCCCGTGCATCCCGAAGCGGCCCAAGCGAGATCAGACGATTTACTACCCGAACCGGTGATCGTATCGGCTCACGTTGAGTTCGCTCACGTCGATATCCGGCTTGCGCCCGGACATCAGGTCGGCCAGCGCCCGCCCCGATCCGCAGGCCATGGTCCAGCCGAGTGTGCCGTGGCCGGTGTTGAGGTACAGATTGCCGTAGCGCGTCGCCCCGATTACTGGCGGCCCGTCCGGCGTCATCGGCCTCAGGCCGCACCAGAAGCTCGCTTTGCTCAGATCGCCGCCGTTCGGAAACATGTCGGTCAGGGAATGATCGAGCGTCGCGCGCCGCGCCGCATCGAGGCGATCGGAGTAGCCCGAGATTTCCGCGGTGCCGCCGACGCGGATGCGGTCGCCCAGCCGCGTGATCGCGACCTTGTAGCTTTCGTCCATGACGGTCGACGCCGGCGCGCCGGCGGGATCGATGACCGGCACCGTGATCGAGTAGCCCTTCACCGGATAGACCGGAACCGGAATCCCGACCGGCCGCAGCAACCGCGGCGACCAGCTGCCAAGCGCCGCGACATAGGCATCGGCCTGCAACAGGCCCGCGCCAGTGACGACGCCGGTGATCCTGCCGCCATCCGCGACCAGCCGCTCGATATGGGTGTCGAACCTGAACTGGACGCCGAGCCGCGCGGCCTCGGCGGCGAGCGCCTGCGTGAACATGTGGCAATCGCCGGTCTCGTCCTGCGGCAGGCGGAGCCCGCCGACGAACTTGACCTTCGAGGCGGCGAGCCCGGGCTCCGCGGCAATGCAGCCGGCAGGATCGAGCACCTCGTAGGGCACGCCATATTGCTTGAGCACCGCGATGTCGTCGCCGGCACCGTCGAGCTGCTTCTGCTTGCGAAACAGCTGCAGCGTGCCGCCGCTGCGTTCGTCATACTGGATGCCGGTCTCGGCCCGCAGCGCGCGCAGGCAATCGCGGCTGTATTCGGCGATCGGGATCATCCGGCTCTTGTTGATGGCGTAGCGCGCCGCGGTGCAGTTGCGCAGCAGCTTGAGCATCCACCACCACATCACGGGATCGAGCTTGGGCCAGATCACCAGCGGGCCGTGCCGCATCAACAGCCATTTGACGGCCTTCACCGGCACGCCGGGTCCGGCCCAAGGCGAGGAATAACCCGGCGACACCTCGCCGGCGTTGGCAAAACTGGTTTCGCGCGCGGGACCCGCCTGGCGGTCGACCACCGTCACCTCATGGCCGGCGCGCGCCAGATAATAGGCTGTGGTGACGCCGATGACGCCGCTGCCGAGAACGATGACCTTCACGATCCCTCACGCATCCGCCACGACCGCTCGGTCCCATTCCAGGCCAGGATCAGGCCACGCGCTTGATGGCATCGCCGAGGATCGAAACGATGTCGTCGATATGGCTTTTCTCGACGATCAGGGGCGGCGACAGCGCAAAGGAGTCGCCGCTCATGCGCAAATAGAGCCCGCGGTTGAAGCAATCGACCATCACCTCATAGCCGCGCGCGCCGACGCCTTCCTTGCGCGAGGCGACTTCGACGGCGCCCATCAGGCCGATATTGCGGATGTCGACCACGTTCGGCAGGCCCTTGAGCGAATGCAGCGCGTCGCGCCAGTACCCGGCCATTGTTGCGCCGCGCGTCAAGAGCCCCTCGTCCTTGTAGATGTCGAGGGTCGCAAGGCCGGCGGCGCAGGCGACCGGATGGGCCGAATAGGTGTAGCCATGGAACAGTTCGATCGTGCCCTCGGGGCCGGTCATCAGCCCGTCATGGATCTTGCGGCCGGCAAACACCGCGCCGCAGGGAACGGTGCCGTTGGTGATGCCCTTGGCCGTCACCATCAGGTCCGGCGTGACGCCGAAATAGTCGGCCGCGAACGGCGCGCCGAGGCGGCCGAAGCCGGTGATGACCTCGTCGAAGATCAGGAGGATGCCGTGCTTGTCGCAGAGTTCGCGCAAGCGCTGCAGGTAACCTTTCGGCGGCGGCAGCACCGCGGTCGAACCCGGCACCGGCTCGACGATGACGGCGGCGATGGTGTCGGCGCCATGCAGCGCCACCATCCGCTCGAGGTCGTCGGCGAGTTCGGCGCCATGCTCCGGCTGATCCTTGGCGAAGGCGTTGCGGGCGAGATCGTGGGTGTGACGGAGATGGTCGACGCCAGGAAGATGGGTCGCGAACGCGCGGCGGTTCGCCACCATGCCGCCCACCGACATGCCGCCGAAGCCGACGCCGTGATAGCCGCGCTCGCGGCCGATCAGGCGCGTGCGCGTCCCTTGTCCGAAGGCTCGCTGGTAGGCGAGCGCAATCTTGAGCGCGGTGTCCACCGATTCAGAACCGGAATTGGTGAAGAAGATGCGATCGAGCCCCTTCGGCGCGATCTCGGCCAGCCGCTCGGCGAAATCGAACGCCAGCGGGTGGCCCATGTTGAACGAAGGCGCGAAGTCCAGCGTCATCAATTGCCGTTCGACCGCGGATGCGATCTGCCGGCGGCCATGGCCGGCATTGACGCACCAAAGCCCGGCCGAGCCGTCGATCACCTTGCGGCCGTCGACGGTGGTGTAGTGCATGCCCTCAGCCGAGGCGAACAGCCGCGGCGCCTTCTTGAACTGCCGGTTGGCGGTGAACGGCATCCAGAACGAATCGGTCTGCAGGGTGTTCGGCTTCTGATGAAGGGTCACGGGCGGCTCCTGTGCTGGCAGCTCAAGGCGACAGCGGGCCACGCTCGGGAAGCCGCAACAAGTCCTTTTCTAAGCTCCTGCAACCCATTGATTTTGCTGGGGCGAAAGGAGCATAATTGTCCGATCCGAAACACTTGCAACAGGTTTGGACGATGAGCGTCGATATTGGTGGCCGACTCAGGTTCGTTCGGGCGCGGCACAAGCTGTCGCAGCGCGAACTGGCGAAGCGCTCCGGCGTCACCAATTCGACGATCTCGCTGATCGAATCGAACCAGATGAACCCCTCCGTCGGCGCGCTCAAGCGCATCCTCGATGGCCTGCCGATGGGGCTCGCCGAGTTCTTCGCGATCGAGCCGGAACGGCCGCGCAAGGCGTTCTATCGCGCCGACGAACTGACCGAGATCGGCAAGCAGCCGATCTCCTATCGCCAGGTCGGCGACAGCCTGTTCGGTCGCAGCCTGCAAATCCTGAAGGAGCGCTACGAGCCCGGCAGCGACACCGGCCGCGTGCCGCTCACCCATGAGGGCGAGGAAGGCGGCATCGTGGTGAGCGGCCGGCTGGAGGTGACCGTCGACGACGAACGCCGCATCCTCGATCCCGGCGACGCCTATTATTTCGAAAGCCGCCGCCCGCATCGCTTTCGCTGCGTCGGCGGCAAGCCCTGCGAAGTGATAAGCGCCTGCACGCCGCCGACGTTTTGAAGAAAGATTGCGGCCGATCCCGCAAGACCGTGAGTTGCGCGCGCCGTGCGGCTTGTCGTAGCCTTTGAACTAGCCGGACCAACACGACACATTGGGAGCGCCCCATGCGCGCCGCGGTTTTGCTTCTCGGAATCCTGCTTGGCCTCGCGACATCTGCCCCTGCCCGCGCCGACGAGGTCGCCGCCGCGCAGGGGGTCATCCGCGCCCAGGCGCAGGCGTTCGGCCGCGACGACGCGGCGGCGGCCTATTCGCATGCCGCGCCCGAGATCAGGCAGCTGTTTCCGCAACCCGACATCTTCATGCAGATGGTCCGGCAGGGCTATCCACCAGTTTACCGCCACAGGAGTTTCGAATTCGGCGAGGCGCGCGCCGCCAATGGCCGCGTGGCGCAGCGCGTCCACATTATCGACGACAATGGCGAGGCGTGGGAGGCGCTGTACACGCTGGAGCAGCAGCCGGACGGCAGCCTGAAGATCACAGGGTGTTCGCTGCTGAAGGCGGGTCAAGCGGTGTGAGAACTGCCCACGAGGGAGCAATGATGTCAAACTCTGTCTCCGCGACCGCCTATTATTGCGCGGGCACACGCATGCTCGATGCATTGCGCACCGATACGCTCCTCAATGACAGTTTGGCTGCCCGTTTCATGGGTGACGACGGCCTCTTGATCTTCGAAAAATTCCGTCACTTGGCGATACCGATCGGCGCCCATCAGGTCCGCTGCTACCTGATCGATCAGGCCGTGCGCATGAGGCTGAATGTCGATCCCGACATGCTGGTCGTTCTCGTCGGCGCCGGCTTTGATTCGCGGGCATTCCGAATCCCGGGCGGGCGCTGGATCGAGATCGACGAGCAGCCTATCATCGAGCGCAAGAACGCAGTTGCGCCAACCGCTTCCTGCGGCAATCCGCTCCGGCGTATTGCCGTCAGCTTTCACGAGGAACGCCTGCGCGACGTCCTCGCCCCCCTTGCCACCGGGGCGCCAACGCTCGTAATCTGCGAAGGCGTCACCATGTATCTGGAAGCGGCCCAGATCGACGAATTCGCAGCCACGCTGGCGGACGCATTTCCGCGTCACTGGCTCTATGTCGACCTGATGAGCAGAGGCTTTGCCCGGACCTTCGCAAAGGGCATGAGCCGCGTGCTAGCGTCGATCGGCACGGCGTTCAGCAGCCTCGAACCCGATCCGCTCGCCCACCTCCGCAGGCTCGGGTACAAGATCGAGGCTAAACACGCGCTTCTCCCGGCAGCGATGCGCCGCGTGCCGCTGCCGGCTGTAGCTGGACCGCTGCTCGCGATGCTTCCGGTTGTCCGCAACGGATATCTAGTCGCCCTGCTGGCGAACGCAGGAATTCCGCCGATAGAAGCCCGCTTAAGTCGAGGGTGATTACGCCACTGCCAGCCGTTGCCGAGCCCGCATCAAGAGCAGCAGCATGATGACGATGTTAACCGCGTTCCAGGCGACGCCGTTGGCGAAGGCGGCGGCGTAGGAGCCGGTGGCGTCGAAGATCACGCCGGAGATCCAGCCGCCGACCGACATCCCGAACACCGACGCGAAGATCACGATGCCGACGCGGGTGGCGGCTTGCGACGCCGGCATCGCCTCGCGCACGATGATGGCGTAGCTCGGCACGATGCCGCCCTGGAACAGGCCGAACATCGCCGAGATGACATAGAGCGAGGTCAGGCCGTCGAAGAACAGATAGAACACCAGCGCCGTGGTCTGCGCGATCGAACCGATCAGCAGCGTTGCGATGCCGCCGATCCGGTCGGCGAGAAATCCCGAGCCGATGCGGCTGATGATGCCGAAGCCCAGCATCAGCGACAGCATCTCGGCGCCGCGCGCCACGCCATAGCCGAGGTCGCCGCAATAAGCCACGATGTGAACCTGGGGCATCGCCATCGCCACGCAGCATGCGATGGCGGCCAGTCCCAGAATCGCGGTCAGCGAATTGGTGGAAAGCCGCAGGTCGATGCGCGGCGGCGGCGCGTTGACGTGGCTGCGTTGCGTCCCCGCCCCCATCAGCATCCGCAAGCCGATCAGCGCCAGTGTCATCGCCGCCACCGTGAACAGGCCGATTGCGACATGGGTGTCGCGCCAGCCGATCTGCTCCATGCCGAAATTCACCAGCGGCGGCCAGATCGCGCCGCCGACGTAGTTGCCACTGGCGGCGATGCCGACCGCCAGCCCCCGGTAGCGGTCGAACCAGTGCGAGGCCTCCGCCATCAGCGGCCCGAAGGTGGCCGCCGAGGAAAGCCCGATCGCAAAATGCACCAGGATGAACTGCCAGATCGAGGACGACATCCCCGCGCCGATATAGCCGAGGCCGAGAATGCCGATGCCGAGCCCGATCGCGGTGACGATGCCGTAGCGGTCGGCAATCTTGCCGGTGAGCACAGCGCCGGAACCGAATCCGAGCATCACCAGCGTGAACGCCAGCGACGCCGTGCCCCGGCTCGCCGCGAATTCGCCCTGCACAACCGGCAGTGCGACCACCACCGACCACATCCCGACGCTGCCGAGCGAGCCGATCAGCACGGCCACGGCAAGGCGGGCCCACGCCCGACGCGAATCGGGAACGAACGGGCTTGAATTTCCGTTGAGTTCAGAGGAGATGACCACGGCGGGCGCAACTTCGCGGGCGAATGGCCCGAGGTCAAGCCACAATGGCGCGACATTGGGCATGCAGCTATGAAGGGACTGTCGTGCCTGCGAGGCACGAGCGCCAATCACGGCGGCGCAAGCGCCGCAGCAACTAGAAACCGAGTGAAGAAAACGAGCCGGCCGTGCGAAGGATCGAACACCAAGCTTTCCTGTTGCTGCTAGTCGCCATCAGCCTGGCTTTCGCCTGGGTTCTGAAGCCGTTCTTTGGCGCCGTTCTCTGGTCGATCGTCCTGGCGGTGATATTCGCGCCGGTCTATCGCAAGCTGCTGGCGTCGATGAACGAGCGGCCGAGCCTTGCCGCCGCCGTCACCGTACTGATCATTATCGCTTTGGTGATTCTGCCGCTGGCGATGATCGCGACTTCCCTGATCCAGGAAGCCTCAAATCTTGTCGCGAAGATCCAGTCCGGCGAGTACGATTTTGGCCGCTATTTCCGGCAGGTGTTCGAGGCCCTGCCGGCCTGGGCGACCGGGCTGGTCGAGCGGTTCAATCTCACGGATTTCTCAACCCTACGCGACCGGCTGGCGTCCGGCCTCGTGAAGGGCGGCGAGGCGCTCGCCCCGCAAGCCCTGACCATCGGCATCAACACCGTCGACTTCCTGATCGGCCTCGGCATCATGCTTTATCTTCTGTTCTTCCTGTTTCGCGACGGCCGAACTCTGGCAGAACGGATCAAGCAGGCCATTCCGCTTCGCAGCGATCAAAAGGCGGCGCTGTTCAACCGGTTCGCCGACGTTGTTCGCGCAACGGTCAAAGGCGGGATTCTCGTCGCCATCGCGCAAGGCTCACTCGGCGGCATCGCGTTCTGGTTTCTCGGAATCCACGCCGCGCTGCTGTGGGCGGTGCTGATGGCGTTCCTGTCGCTGATCCCCGCGATCGGCTCCGCCCTGATCTGGCTCCCGGTCGCGATCTACTTCCTGGCCACCGGCGCCATCTGGCAGGGGATCGGACTCATCCTGTTTGGCGTGCTCGTTATCGGCCTGGTGGACAATGTGCTTCGCCCGTATCTGGTCGGCAAGGACTCCAAGCTGCCGGACTACGTCGTGCTGATTTCAACACTGGGTGGGATCGAAGTCTTCGGCTTGAACGGCTTCATCATCGGCCCGCTGATCGCCGCGATGTTCATGGTGACCTGGGAGATATTTTCGGCGGCGCGCCGGGAGCTGCAAGAAAACCCGTAAGCACTCCGTCTGCGCATAGATTTCTTGCGCGCAGATTTCGCGATCCAGATGATGCGCGGGTAGTACCGTCCAAGAATGGCACACTTCTTCGCGCAGAATGTCATTGCGTACTGCGCATTGTTTAGCGAAAATTAATCACGCTGGCTGGCGGGGCTGCATTGTTGGAGGCGTCACATGTACCGATCATCACTCACGCTGGCCTTTGTTCTCCTGTACTCCGCCGCCGCCGCGGCCAGCGACCTCTCGTCGTCCGTCTATGTGGCGCCGGGCGGAATCTACGCGCCTTCCGCCGATGTCTATGTTCGTCCGGGCCCGGCCTATCGGCAACCGCCTCACGCGGACCCCGCCTACCCGTACCGGCAGCCCTCCTATGGGACGCCAGACCCTGGATACCGCGCACCGGCGTCGGTCCATGGCCCGTACGGATCGACCTACGACGCGCGGCCGACCTATGTGGAACGCGGTCCCGTCTATCCCGAGCGCTACCACGCTCCCGAGCGCTATTACGCGCAGGAGCGTTACTACGCCCGGGAGCGGGACTACGCGCTTGAATATGCGCCGAGGCCGCCATTGCCCGTGCCTTACCATTCGCGGGCGCGATGCGTCGTCGACGACGGCTATGGCAGGTGGACCCACTGCGATTGAGGCCGCGCAGGCGGAGGCGCCGCGGATCGGCATCGATCGGTGTGGCGGGATTGACCGTCGGGCGATTGGCCCGGCGATGCTCCGGGCTGAACCACTAGATTAAGTGATTCGTCGAACGCGACGACGAGAGAGAGTCGGTCGCCACGACGAGAAAAAAACATGCAGCAAGCGCGCCCTTTGATCTCGCATTCGCGCCTGCCAATGCCTATGTGTGATTCAGGAAGGAAACTCGTCCAAGGACAACTCCGAAAAGGAGCCATCTTATGGCGAACGTACTGACCACTGGGGCCTGGCTTTCTGCCCCGACCAAACCACCCCCGTTTTTCGCACGATTGTTGCGCGCTTACGTCGAATCCCGTCAGCGACGGGCCGACCGCGCCGTCGCGGAATACATTGCCACCCACGGACTGCAGCAACTGTCTGACGACACTGAGCGTCAAATCAGTCGTCTGCTCTCCAGAACGGGGCAATAGCCATGGTCACGCTCATCATCATACAGGCAGCAACCCGCCTTGGCCGTTTCGGAAAGGCGGTTCGTGAGACCTGGCGCGAGGCCCAGCGGCTTCGTCGCAGCCTTGCCGGCCCCACCGAGGAGTGATTTCCGGGCCAATCCATCCCCCGTTAACCCTTTGCTAACCATACACCGGGCAAAAATTGCCGGGTGAAGTCGAGTGTCGTCAGCCGCGTAAAACGGGAGGAACCCCGTGGACGCCAGTGCGGTGCCTCATCTTCGAAACGGCGGCCCCCCGGCCGCCGCGCAGACGTTTGGCGCCCGCAACCGGCATTCGCGGGGGGAAGCAGCTAGCATGGTCGATGTCACGGCAGGTCAGGGCGCCAGCGGCGGTAGCGGCGGATTTCCGAGCCTCGGCGAAATCGGCGATATCCTCAAACGCGGCGATCTCGCGCTGGCCTTCGGGGTCCTCACCATCCTGGTGGTGCTGATCCTGCCGCTGCCTCCGATCGTGCTGGATCTGTTCCTGGCGATCTCGATCACGGTCTCGATCCTGATCCTGATGACGGCGCTGTTCATCCAGGCGCCGCTGGAATTCTCGGCGTTTCCGACCGTGCTGCTGATCTCGACCATGCTGCGGCTGTCGCTGAACATGGCGTCGACCCGGTTGATCCTATCGCATGGCCATGAGGGCACCGCCGCCGCCGGCCACGTCATCGAAGCCTTCGGCAATTTCGTGATGGGCGGCAATTTCGTGATCGGAATTATCGTGTTCGCGATCCTGGTGATCGTGAACTTCGTCGTCATCACTAAGGGTTCAGGGCGCATCGCCGAAGTCGCGGCCCGCTTCCAGCTGGACTCGATGCCCGGCAAGCAGATGGCGATCGACGCCGACCTGTCCGCCGGCCTGATCGACGAGAACACCGCTAAGGCGCGTCGCAAGGAGCTCGAGGACGAGAGCGGCTTTTTCGGCGCGATGGACGGCGCCTCGAAATTCGTCCGCGGCGACGCCATCGCGGGTCTTTTGATCGTGTTCATCAACGTCATCGGCGGCATCATCATCGGCGTCGCCCAGCAGGGCATGAGCTTTACCGACGCCGCGCGCACCTACACCATCCTGACGGTGGGCGACGGCCTGGTGACGCAGGTGCCGGCGCTGATCGTCTCCACCGCCGCGGGCCTTTTGGTGTCGAAGGCCGGCATCACCGGTTCGGCCGACAAGGCGATGATGAAGCAACTCTCCGGCTACCCGCAGGCGCTCGGCATGTCGGCCGGCGTGATGCTGGTGCTGGCGCTGCTGCCGGGCATCCCGATGCTGCCCTTCCTCGCGCTCGGCGGCGGCGCCGCCGCGCTGGCCTGGAAAGCGACCAAACGCAATGGCGCCGCCAGGGCGGCCGACGCTGCCGCCGCGGCTGCGCCGGAACTGGCGGCCGCCGCCGCCAGCGCCGCGGCGGAGGAGCCGATCGCCACCGCGCTCAAGATCGATGATCTCAAGATCGAGCTCGGCTATGCCCTGCTGCCGCTGGTCAACGGCCCCGACGGCACCGACCGCCTGACCGAACAGATCAAGGCGCTGCGCCGTTCGCTTGCGGTCGAGATGGGTTTCGTGATGCCGGCGGTGCGCATCCTCGACAACGTGCAGCTCGAGGCCAACACCTACATTATCAAGATCAAGGAAGTCGACGCCGGCAGCGGCAAGATCTGGCCGAACCAGTTCATGGTGATGGACCCCGCCGGCAACCAGGTCGGCGTCCCCGGCATCCACACCGTCGAGCCGACGTTCGGTCTTCCTGCGACCTGGGTCGATGCGGCGCTCAAGGAAGAGGCCTCGCTGAAGGGCTATACGGTGGTGGACGCCGCCACCGTGCTGTCGACCCACCTGACCGAACTGCTCAAGAACAACATGAGCGATCTGCTGTCATATGGCGAGGTGCAGAAGCTGCTGAAGGATCTGCCGAAGGAACAGGGCGAACTGGTCAAGGACATCGTGCCGAGCCAGGTCACGGTGTCGGGCATCCAGCGCGTGCTGCAGCTGCTGCTGGCCGAACGCATCTCGATCCGCGACCTCTCCACCATCCTGGAAGGCATCGCCGACGCCCTCGCCTTCTCGCGCAACCCGGCCGCCATGGTCGAGCATGTGCGCGCCCGGCTGGCGCGCCAGATCTGCGCCCAGAACACAACCCACAATGGCTATCTGCCGCTGATCGCGTTGACGGCACGATGGGAGCAGGCGTTTGCGGAATCGATCGTGGGCCAGGGCGACGAACGCAGCCTCGCCATGCAGCCCTCAAAGCTGTCCGAATTCATGACCGCGGTCCGCAACAGCTTCGAGCAGGCCGCCCGCGAGGGCGAAGCGCCGGTGCTGGTGACGTCAGCCGCGATCCGTCCCTTCGTCCGCTCGCTGGTCGAGCGCTTCCGGTCGCAGACGACCGTATTGTCGCAGGCGGAAATCCATCCCCGCGCCCGGCTGAAGACCGTCGGCAGCGTTTAGCCGGGTGATCAGACGCTAAGATAGCGAGGAATCAATCTCGATATCGCGGAGAAGGAATTCGTCGCCATTGTCGGGCCCTCCGGCTGCGGCAAGACTACCTGTCTGCGCATCGTTGCGGGATTCGAGCGGCCGAGCAGCGGATCGGTGACGCTCAATGGACGCAAGGTGACAGAGCCCGCCCCGATCGCGCCGTCGTGTTTCAGCATTTCGCGCTGTTTCCATGGAAAACCGTGCGACAGAATCTCGATCTCGGCCTGCGCAACAAGAATGTCGCCGCAGACCGCCGCAACGAGTTGATCGCCGGCGCGCTGAAGCTGATGAGCCTTGAAAGCCACGCCGAGCGCCTACCTGCTCGATCCCGAGGTGCTGTTGATGGACGAGCCGTTCGGCGCGCTCGACGCCCAGACCCGTGTCGTCATGCAGGAGGAACTGGTGCGGCTGGCGCGCATCAACCCGCGCACCGTTACGTGAGGAGAAGTCGGATACCCGACCCTGAGTGCCCAACAAGAACTGATGTCGAGGTCGGGACGATTCCCTCGCACCCCGATGCCAAGTCGTTCATTACCGACGAGTTCATGAAAAGGGTGGCGGCCGATCCAAAACTGCGCGCGTTCGCCACGGAATTCTCCGGAAAGTAGATGCCAGGGAACGATCCGGTGGGTCACCGGATCGTTCCGAGGTTTGAAACAAGGATGCTGGACTATGGGCGGGCACCACCCTTCGGCGCCGCCCGCCCCGCATCGCGGGACCTGACGCGCGTCCGCCAAACCGACCGACATCGACCCGGAGCGGGGGACCGCGTCTTGCGGGGCGGTTGCCCGGACGTGGGCTTTTCTGCCACAGGCAAATGGTTTGTTGAAATCGCCGGTGCGGCGGGGAGTTCGCGTCACCGGCAACATTCAGAGATTAACATCCTATCATATCAGCAAAGTTGACCGACCTAGCCGACGACCCATCGCGCCCATTCACGTTTGTTCACTGCCTTGTGACTGCATCTTTGGAACCAACCCCGGAGTTCCCACGTTTACTACACGAGAGACGTTGAACCTGTTTGCAAATGACCTCGACGAACTCTTGAGCAAGAAGACGGAAGATACTTCCATGAACCACTCGATCTACAGCGCTGATCGCACCACTCATCTGAAGGTGGTGGTCGTCGCCCTCGTGGCGGGCATTCTGGTGGCTGGCTTCGGCATTTCCGCGCGTATCGCGGATGAAGGCCTGACCCAGACCGCGAGCGCCCCTGTCGTGAAGGCCGGCAAGCCCGTCGCGATAACCAGTTCCGCCAACACCGTCGTACGCTAGACAAGGAATTCACCAATTCACGCGGCTTCTTAGCCCCCCAAAGTCGCCACGTGGATAAACAAGACCCCAACTACCCCCAAGTTGACTATGGAAAACGCCCGCTCCCCACGGGCGTTTTCTTTTTTCGCCGACGTCTTGTCGCGTCCGCGGTCTCGACCGGGCCAGCCTCTTCCATGGACTGAACAATCGGCCCCAAATGGCTGATTTGACAGGTTCTTGACGGTAAGGCGGCTTCTGAAAACGGTGCTAGCGAACCGCCGGGACCGTCTCGATCAACTTGCCGGTGAAGACCGGCGCGGAGTGAGGCTTGCCGTCGGGCGATCCGCCAGCCTGCTCGACCGTCACCGCATAGGTCGCGGTGTTGATGGTATTGGCGTCGTAGCCAGCAAGCACCGGGCGCGCGGTGAAATCGCTGCCGCCGATCACGCCGAGTGAGCGCGGTTGCGGCAGTCTGTCTGAGATCAGCCAGAGTTCGAAGCTCTTGCCGGGTTCGGCGTCGGCGCCGACCTTGCGGACCGTAAAGATCTTGGTGGCGGCATCGAGCGTGAGGATGAACGCCGGCAAACCGCCTTCGCGCTGCAGCAGGGCGACATACTGCGCCGATTGGGTCGACCGCGCCGGGGGAACTGGCGGTGGCGCGAATGGCCGCTCGACCATTTGGACGCGGGGCTTCGGACGCAAGGCTCCCGGCAACAGTTCCGGCTGATAGACCTGCACCGCCAGCATTGCGATCAGGGCGGCGGCAAGCGCCGACACAGCCAGCGCCGCGCCGCGCCAACGTCGCATCCGGCCCGACAGCTGGACCAGGTTTCGATCATCTGCGAGCTGGGCCGCCTCCTCCGCAGCCGGAGGTGGCGGCGCCTCGGGAAGCATCAGCGGCGCCCGCGGCTCGACAGAGTTTCCGATCGCGGCCTTGACGTTTTCCCAAACGGCCGGCCGCGGCTCGACCGACCCGACCATCTGGTTCAGCGCGCCGAGCCGGTATTCCCAGGCACGAACAATCTCCGCGAACTCGGCGTCGATGGCCATCAGCATCGCGGCCTGCGCGCGTTCGTCGGCATCGAGGGTGCCGAGGGCGTATTCCGCGGCGAGCGCGATATGGTCGTCGTCATAAGCCATGATCTAGAGACCGAGACACTCCCTTATGTCCAACATGCTGCGGCGCAACCACGTCTTCACCGTATTGACCGGCGTCTCGAATTTGGCAGCGAGCTGCTCGCGGCTCCAGCCGTTATAGTAGGCCAGCAGCACCAGCTTCTGCCGTTCCGGCTCGAGGCGGCCGACGCACTCCAGCAACTTCTTCAGCTCCTCCGTCATCTCGCGCCGCGCCAGCGGATCGGCCGAATCGGCCGCCGCTTCCATCGCTGTCGGCTCCTCCTCGATCGAGGTCTCGGTGCGCTTGCGCATCACGTCGATGGCCCGGTTGCGGGCGATCGACGCCATCCACGTGATCGGCGAAGCGAGCGCCGGATTGAACTGTCCCGCGCTGTTCCAAATCTTGACGTAAGCATCCTGAAGAACCTCCTCGGCAAGGTCCTGACGGCGCAAGATACGGAGCACCACGCCGAACAGTTTCGCGCGCGTGGCGGCGTAAAGGCGCTCAAAAGCCGCCTCGTCCCCCTTCGCCACGGCGGCCATCAGCCAGACCAGCTCCGCTGGCGTCAGCATTCAGCGTACCCCAAAGTCGCGATCCCCCATCGCGTTCTACGCAGGGAGCCATCGAGAAGTTTCGCAGCATACCCTGCGCGGGACCAGCCACCAAGCCGCCGGTCCCGAGGGCACACCAACGAAAAACCGGGCCTTGCGGCCCGGGTCGATACCAGAAATCAGAGAAAAAATCGCGTCAGGCGATGGCGCCGAGCCGGGCGCGCATCAGACCGATGCTGTCCATGTCGGCCTGCTCCCGGGCGCTTTCCTCGGCGCGCTCGCGGGCCTGGTCGCGCTCGTCGAGCAGCTCGACCTTCTTGAGTTCTTCGAAAGCCTCGTTCAACAGCCCTTTGGCATCTTCGAGCTGGTTGCGGAGTTCGTCGGCGGAGCGGGTGAGGTTTTCCCGCCGCTGGATCGCCGCCTTGGCATAGGTCGGATAGGCGAAATGGGAGGGATCGTTGATCCCGGCCCGCTCCTGCTCGGTTTCGATTTCACGCTCAAGGTCGACCGACATCCGCTGGAAATCGGCGATCATGCCTTCGATCTGGGCGACCCTTCGGCGCTTCTCGTCGACCTGAAACTTCTTCAGGCGGATCAGCGTTTCACGCGACTTCATCGACTCATACTCCCCAGAAGTCCCGATCTGAACGCGGGACGGAGCCGGCTTCCCCGAAGGGCCGCGCCGGCAGAACTAGTCATGCGCGGGGGATGATGGCCTGACAAAGTTAGCGTTCCGTTTCCAAACTGGCGAGGATGTCGGCCAATTGCCGGTAGCCGTCATCCAGATTCGATTTTTCGTCCTTGGCCTGGCGCAGGAAGGCCTCCAGCGGCTCGTGCAACCGGATGGCCTCATCGACCTCCGGGCTCGACCCCGCCCGGTAGGCGCCAAGCCGGATCAGTTCCTCCATGTCGGCATAGGTCGCCATCACCTGCCGGCCGCGGAGGATCACGGGCAAATAGGCGGGGTCGGCCGATCTCGGCATGGTGCGGGACACGGATTTAAGGATGTTGATGGCGGGAAAGCGCCCGCGCTCGGCAATCGAACGCTGCATTACGACATGGCCGTCCAGAATGCCGCGCACCGCATCCGCAATCGGTTCGTTGTGGTCGTCGCCGTCAACCAGCACCGTGAAGATGCCGGTAATGGTGCCGGCGCCGGTGCCGGGGCCCGCCCGCTCCAGGAGCTTGGGCAATTCGGTGAACACGGTCGGTGTATAGCCCTTGGCGGTCGGCGGCTCGCCGGCCGAAAGCCCGATCTCGCGCTGCGCCATCGCAAAGCGCGTGACCGAATCCATCAGGCAAAGCACGTCCTTGTCCTCGTCGCGAAAATACTCGGCGATCGACAGCGTCAAATAGGCCGCCTGCCGCCGCATCAGCGCGGGCTCGTCGGAGGTCGCCACCACCACCACCGCGCGCGCCAAACCGTCGTCGCCGAGGTCTTCCTGCAAGAATTCCTGCACCTCGCGGCCCCGTTCGCCGATCAGGCCGATCACCGTGATGTCGGCATCGACGTTGCGCGCGAGCATCGACAGCAGCACCGACTTGCCGACGCCAGACCCCGCGAAGATGCCGAGCCGCTGGCCGCGGCAGCAGGTCAGGAAGGTATTGAGCGCGCGGACGCCGAGATCGAGCGGCGCGCCGACCCGCTGGCGTGAATGCGCCGGCGGCGGCGAATTCCGGAAGGGCATCGGCGATGGACCCGGCGCCAGCGGCCCCTTGCCGTCGATCGGCTCGGCCATCGCGTTGATGACGCGCCCGAGCCAGGCCGGCGATGGCCGCACCTGGCTGGCGGCCGTCGCAATCACGGCGCGGCAGCCGCGCCGGACCCCCTCGAGCCCGCCGAACGGCATGACAACGGCGTTGCTGCCGGAGAAGCCGATCACCTCGGCCGGGATGAAGCGGTCGCCACCGGTCTCGATCACGATGCGGGCGCCGACCGACATCGCATGGATGGGCCCGGCGATCTCGACCATCAGGCCGCGCACGCCGACGACACGGCCGTAAATGTTGACGCCGTCGATATCGCCGATCTGCTCCGCCAGCGCCCTCATTGCGGAAACCTTAAGTTTCGGCGTTCAGGCCGGCGGAGCTTAACCTGATGTTTACCCGCATCCTTAATCATTGCGTCACTTGTCTTTTGGTGACTGAAAGCGCTCGCCCCTCAGAAGAAGGGCGAATCGCAAGAGTCGATTAGACCCGGCTCTTAATGTGGAACTTGAACACACTAGGTAGATAAAAGCTGCTTCGACGCAACATCTTAGGGCGATTCGACAAAAATTGCACTGTTTGACCTTGCGCACCGGAATCAGACTTTGTTAACCATGTGCAGTCAGGATCCGAATCAGTTGTTCAAAGGCGTTTTGAGTGCCGCAAGTGCGGCCGACCTGACGCCCGGAGCGGCGGACTAAAGGGGACTGGCATGCGCGTTTTGCTGATAGAAGATGACAGCGCCGTCGCGCAGTCGATCGAGTTGATGCTTAAATCCGAGAGTTTCAACGTCTATACGACGGACCTCGGGGAAGAAGGCGTCGATCTCGGTAAACTATACGATTACGACATTATCCTTCTCGACCTCAATCTGCCCGACATGTCCGGCTACGACGTGCTCAAGCAGCTCCGGGTATCGAAGATCAAGACTCCCATTCTGATCCTCTCCGGCCTTGCCGGCATCGAGGACAAGGTCAAGGGCCTCGGCGTCGGCGCCGATGACTACATGACCAAGCCCTTCCACAAGGACGAACTGGTCGCCCGCATCCACGCCATCGTGCGCCGTTCCAAGGGCCATGCGCAGTCGGTGATCCAGACCGGCGACCTCGTCGTCAATCTCGACACCAAGACGGTCGAGGTCGGCGGCCAGCGGGTGCATTTGACCGGCAAGGAATATCAGATGCTGGAGCTGCTCTCGCTCCGCAAGGGCACGACGCTCACCAAGGAAATGTTCCTCAACCACCTCTATGGCGGCATGGACGAGCCCGAGCTGAAGATCATCGACGTTTTCATCTGCAAGCTGCGCAAGAAGCTCGCCAACGCCTCCGATGGCCGCAACTTCATCGAAACCGTGTGGGGCCGCGGCTATGTGCTGCGCGAGCCGCACGAGCAGGAAGAACGCATTCCAGCCTGACCCAGGGTTCACGACGGGCCGGACAGGCCCGTTCCTCCCGACTTGACCCCGCCGCAAACGGCGGGGTTCTTGTTTGGCTGGGCGTTCATCAGGTTGATCGGGAATGAGTTCGCAGCCGCGATACCGCGGCCGGCAGGTCGTGACACCCTGCCGGAACGCAGACTCAAATGATCTTTGGATCCGGGCCGGCGGCGTACGCCGACCCCCAACGCGCCGCGAGCAAGCCTGGCGCGAAGCGATCGACCATCTCAGCCCGCCGCGGCGGCTGCCTTCAAGCTGGCCGGCATCGCGGCGGAGGCTCTCGCTTGCGCCGCCGGCGCGGCGTTCGGGGAGTAAAATCCGCGCCGCTCCGGATAGGGCTTGAAGGATTCGGTGATGCCGACGACGGTTTCGGCGGCGCCGAGCGCCAGGACGCCGTCGGGCGCCATGATCCGGCAGATCCGGTCCAGGATGCCGGCCTTGGTGCTCTGATCGAAGTAGATCAGCACGTTGCGGCAGAACACGATGTCGAAGACCCCAAGATGGGAGAAATCCTGCAGCAGGTTCAGTTGGCGATGCTGGACCATGGCGCGTATCTCGGCATTGAGCTGCCACAATTCGCCGTTCTGCGTAAAATACTTCATCAGCATCTGGATCGGCAGCCCGCGCTGCACCTCGAACTGGCTGAAGATGCCGGCTCTGGCTTTCTCCAGCACCGCCTGCGACAGGTCGGTTGCGACAATCTCGATGCGCCAGCCCGACAATAGCGCGCCGGCTTCCTTCAGGCACATCGCAATCGAGTAGGGCTCCTGTCCGGTGGAAGACGCCGCGCACCAGATGCGCAAGCTGCGACGCGCCGAGCGCGCCTGCGCCAACGCCGGGATGACGGCCTGCTGCAGATGATCGAACGGCGTCTTGTCGCGGAAGAAGAACGACTCGTTGGTGGTCATCGCCTCGACCACCTCGGCCGTCAGCGCGCTGGCGCCCTTCTTCAGCTGATCGACCAGTGCTGAAATGCCTGCCAGGCCGGCCTTGCGCGCCAGCGGCACCAGCCGACTCTCGACCAGATACTGCTTGTCGGGAGACAGATCCAGCCCCGAAATTTGCTTCAGAACCTTACGCAGATATTCGTAGTCCGAAGGCGTCACGAGCGGTCTCCCGAGAACAGCCGCACCAGTTTCGGCGCGATCCGATCGAGCGGCAGGATGTCAGCGCAAATGCCGGCATGGGCCGCCGCGCCCGGCATTCCCCACACCACGCTGGTCGCTTCGTCCTGGGCAATCACGCTGCCGCCGGCGGCGACGATTTCCTTGCCGCCGCGCATGCCGTCCGACCCCATGCCGGTCAGGATGACCGACATGATGCCGCCCTGCCAGACATCGATTGCGGAGATGAACAATGGATCGACCGCCGGCTTGCAGAAATTCACCTGCGGGCCGTCGTCGAGGGCGATCGCGGCTTCCGCGCCCTGGCGCACGACGCGCATGTGGCGGCCACCCGGAGCAAGATAGATTCGTCCGGCCTTGACGATTTCGCCGTCGACGCCCTCATGCGCCGGCCGATGGCTCGTGCGTGTCAGATGCTCGGCGAGAATTGTGGTGAAGGTCGGCGGCATGTGCTGGGTGATCAGCACCGGAAAACGATCGATCACCGGGCCGATCTCGGCGACCAGCGACATCAGGGCCTGCGGGCCGCCGGTCGACGAGCCGATCAAGAGCACGCGCGGCGCCAGCATGCCATACGGCCGGCGTGCCGGTAGCGCGGGCGCAGCCGGCCGGGCCGAAACCTCCCGCATCCGCTCGAGGGCCGGCGCGGCGGCTGCACTCGCGGTCCCCTGCTTGGATGCCGTGCGGCGAACCCTGGCGCCGAATTGGCGGATCTTCTGAATCAGGTCGTGATGAAAGGTGTCGGCGGCGCTGGCCTCGCGGGTGCTTTCGGGCTTTGGAATGTAGTCGGATGCGCCGAGTGAAAGCGCCTTGAAGCTGATCTCCGCATTGCGGCGGGTCAGCGTCGAGGCCATGATGATGATGAGGTCGCGCTTCTTGGCCAGCAGCTGCGGCAGCGCCGAAATGCCGTCGAGCTCCGGCATTTCGATATCGAGCACCGCGACATCGGGATTGACGCGCTCGACCTGGTTGACGGCGTCGAGGCCGGTGCGCAGCGAGGCCGCGACCTCCATGTCCGGCTCGGCTGCGATCCAGCGCGAAATCATCCCGCGGATCACCACCGAGTCGTCGACCACCATCACGCGTAGTTTTTCTTGCCGCGCCGAAGCCGGGGCCGGCGGACTCATCGTCGCAGTACTCATGACGTCACCAATGGTTTCAAGCGGCACAATTGCCAGGACAGCCGACGGCCGTAGAGCCGCCTACCGCGATAGAGGATTCAGATCAGGCCGACTTCCTGGAACTTCGTGGTGACGATTTCCTTGTCGAACGGCTTCATGATGTATTCGTTGGCGCCGGCATGCAGCGCGCGCGCGATGTGCGCAACGTCGTTCTCGGTGGTGCAGAACACGACCTTGGGCATGTCGCCGCCGGGCATGCGGCGCAGATTGCCGAGGAATTCATAGCCGTCCATGACCGGCATGTTCCAGTCGAGCAGGACCGCCTCGGGCATGGCGCGCTTGCAGGCTTCCAGCGCCTGCTGGCCGTCCCCGGCCTCGATGATCTGGAAATCGAGACCTTCCAGGATGCGGCGCGCGACCTTTCGAATGACGCTCGAGTCATCGACGACCAGACATGTTCTCATTCGAGCTCTCCACTTCCCGTCAACCCCAGGTAGGGTCGTTGATACCGGGCAATATCTGTTTTGTTTATGATTCTCATGCCGCGATCAGGTCAGGCGTTATTTCGAGGACGCGATCGACGTCGAGGACGACCATGAGCTGTCCGTCGAGGCGGTGGACGCCGCCGGCGAACTTGGCCATGCGGGGATCGAGGTTG
>LNFM01002832.1_pt1 | contig 136648 bp, 141 predicted proteins | sample 596031 | NCBI WGS metagenome assembly LNFM01 (sample SAMN04254537, study PRJNA301005) | activated carbon metagenome | isolation source: dual media filters at the Ann Arbor, Michigan drinking water treatment plant | place: USA: Ann Arbor | reverse complement strand
AGGATCGCTGCCAGAGAAGCTGCCGCGATGCCCTTGCCCAGCGAGGACACCACACCGCCCGTGACGAAGACAAACTTGGTCATTGCTGTCGGCCTGCCCGGGCTCGCGAATGCGGCCTGCGGGAAGTGCCGTGGTGGTAAAGCGTAAGTATATCGGCCGCCTCCCGCTGCTAGACTCGAAGCGCTTGCACCAGGTGCCCGCCGTCCTCGTTAAGGGCGTCGGGTTGAACGGGAAGCCGGTGAGGGCGATGGACAGGCCATCGCGCGATTCCGGCGCTGCCCCCGCAACGGTCAGCGAGGTGCGTGCCGCACGACAGCCACTGGAGACTCCTGCACAAGGGGCCTGGGAAGGCGCGGCACGCTTCGGTGAGGTCTTCTTCGCGAAGAACTCACCGGCACTCGCGAGCCCGGATACCGGCCCGGTGCATGGAGTCGCCAGGTCTGCGGAGGGCAGGCACGGGCACCCATGCGGCCGCCATGGCCCGGGCATGGGTGCGCGGGTCCGCCTTCTGCGCTGGCATGTCGCTGCCAGTGCCGCACGGGGTGTGCGGCTGGAGAGGGTTTCCATGTCTTCCTGTTCCGCCATCCACCGCGCGCTTGCCGCGGTGCTCTGCTGCGTGCCCATGGCCGCGGCTTTCTCGCAGTCTTCCGCGCCCGTGGCCGTCACCGCCACGCGCACGCCCTTGCGCGTCGACCAGGCCGTGGCCGAGGTCAGCGTGCTCGAACGCCGCGACATCGAACGCGCCGAAGGCCGCACGCTGGCCGAACTGCTGTCCCAGCAGGCCGGCTTCCAGCTCAGTGCCAATGGCGGCCTGGGCAAGACCGCCACCTTGTTCATCCGCGGCCTGGAGGCCCGGCACACGCTGCTGCTGATCGACGGCGTCGGTGGGCACGCCGTCCATCGACAACCTGCCGCTCGAAGGCATCGAGCGCATCGAGATCGTGCGCGGGCCGATGTCGTCGCTGTACGGCGGCGGCGCGATGGGCGGCGTGATCCAGGTCTTCACGCGGCGCGGCGTGGCCGGCGCCACGGGCAGCGCGAAGTTGTCGCTGGGTTCGCACGACCACCGTCAGGCCGCGGCCGACCTGCAGTGGGGGCAGGGCGCCTTCGACGCCGCCGTGCACGCGCAGCACACCGACACGCAGGGTGTGTCGTCGACCAACCCGCGGGTGCCCTTCGGCAGCTACAACGCCGACGACGACGGCTTCCGACAGAACGCCGGCAGCGTGCGTCTGGGCTGGCAAGCCGGCCCAGACTGGCGGCTGGAAGCGCTGGCGTTGCAGTCCGAAGGGCTCACGCGCCTGGACGACGGCCCCGGTGCCGATGCGCGCGCGAACCTGCTCAACCGCGTGCTGGCGGTGTCGGCTCGCGGCACGGTGATGGAGGGCTGGCGCACGCGGCTGTCGGCATCGAAGGCACTCGACCGCTACGAGACGCTGGCCAGTGCCAGCCCCTTCGCCGCGCTGGGGGCCATAGACTCGCGCCAACAGCAGCTGTCGTGGGAAAACACCGTGTCGACACCCGCCGGCGCGCTGCTGCTGCTGGCCGAGCGACTGACCGAAGAAGTGGCGCGCCCCGGGGCGCCCTTCAGCGTGAGCGAGCGCGACATCGACGCGCTGGGACTGGGCCTGAACGGCAGCGCCGGCGCGCACACCTGGCAGGCCAGCGTGCGGCGCGACCGCAATTCGCAGTTCGGCGGCTACACCAGCAGTGCGCTGGGCTACGCCTATGCGCTCACGCCGGCGTGGCGCGTGGGCGCCAGCCTGGGCAGCAGCTTCGTGGCCCCCAGTTTCAACCAGCTCTACTTCCCCAGCTTCGGCAACCCGCTGCTGTTGCCCGAGACCGGCCGGCACCAGGAGGTGAACCTGCGCTGGGCCAGCGGCGGCCACAGCCTGCGCGCAGCGTGGTACGGGCACCGCTACCGCGGCTTCATCACCAGCGGCCCGCAACCGGTGAACCTGCCGCAGGCCGACATCGACGGCGTGACGTTCAGCTACGAAGGTCGCCTGCGCAACCTGAGCCTGGCGGCGTCTCTGGACCACACCGATCCGCGCAACGACACCGTGGGCAACGCCAACTTCGGCAAGCTGCTGCCGCGTCGCGCGCAGAACGCATTGCGCCTGGCGGCCGACTGGGAGGGCGGGGCCTGGACCGCGGGCGCTGCGCTGGCGACGTTCTCGCACCGTTTCGACAACCCCGCCAACACCTCCCGGCTGGGCGGCTACGCCACGCTGGACCTGCGCACCGAGTGGGCGTTCTCGCGGGCGCTGCGCCTGGGCTTCAAGCTCAACAACGTGGCCGACAAGCGCTACGAGACCGCGCTGGGCTACGACGCCCCGGGCCGCGAGGCCTTCGTCACGCTGCGCTGGACGGGGGCACCGCTGTGAAGGCAGCAGCGCTGCGGCGCCGTGCAGCGCTGCTGTGGACGGCACTGTTCGCTGTCGTCGCCGTCGTCGCGCTGACCGGTCCTGCGCAGGCGGCCACGGCGATCGTCGACGACCGCGGCCGCCGCGTCGAGCTGCCCGCGCCGCCGCAGCGGGTGGTGTCGCTGCTGCCCTCGCTCACCGAGACCGTCTGCTCGCTCGGCGCCTGCGCCCGGCTGGTGGCCGTCGACCGCTTCTCGAAGTGGCCGGCCAGCGTGAAGTCGCTGCCGCAGGTGGGCGGGCTGGAGGACACGCAGATCGAACGCGTGGTGGCGCTCAAGCCCGACCTGGTGCTGGCAGCGGTGTCCTCGCGAGCGGTCGACCGCCTGGAGTCGCTGGGCCTGCGCGTGTTGACGCTGGAGCCGCGCAGCCTGCAGGACATGCAGCGCGTGATCGGCCAGGTGGCGCAGGCGCTGGGCGACGCGCCGTCGGGCGACGCGCTGTGGCGCCGCATCGAGCAGCGCATCGGCGACGCCGCGCTGCGCGTGCCGACCGCCTTGCGTGGCCAGCGTGTGTACTTCGAACTGGGGTCGGGCTACGCGGCCGGCGAGGCCTCGTTCATCGGCCAGGTGCTCACGCACCTGGGGCTGAAGCACGCGGTGCCGGCGTCGCTCGGTCCCTTCCCCAAGCTCAACCCCGAGTTCGTGGTGCGTGCACAGCCCGACATCGTGGTGGCCAGCGAAAGAGCCGTGGCCGACATGGCCGGCCGCCCCGGCTGGGGCGGTCTGCGCGCGCTGCGCGAGCGGCGCGTCTGCGCGCTGCCGGCCGAGCGCTACAGCCTGGTGACGATGCCTGGCCCGCGCCTGGGCGAAGCCGCCGAGGTGCTGGCCGATTGCCTGGCGGCGATGGTGCCTGGGGCTTCCCTGGGGGTGGCCTCGCGATGAACCCGGTGGCCACCGCGCCCGCACGGTCGGCGTCCGCGCCGCGCAGTGCCCGCACGGTGGCCGCGGTGCTGCTGGCGCTGGGCGCCGTGCTGGCCGTGCTGGGCCTGGCCGCCGGCAGCGAAGGCTGGTCCTTCGACTGGGCGCGCGAGTGGGACCTGGTGGCCTCCATCCGTGCACCGCGCACGGCGGGCGCCTGGCTGTGCGGCGCCTTGCTCGGTCTGGCCGGTGCGCTGGCGCAGGGCCTGTTCCGCAACCCGCTGGCCGACCCCTACCTGCTCGGGTCGGCCGCGGGCGCGGCGTTCGGCGTGGTGCTGGTGCTGGCGGCCGGCGGCGCGTTCGGCGCCGTCGTCGGGCTGGCCACGGCCGACCTGCTGCAGCGCCTGGGCCTCGTCGGCGCGGCCTTCCTGGGCGCGCTGGGCGGCGTGGCGCTGACCCTGGCGCTGGCCCGCGGAACCACCAGCAGCGTGGTGCTGCTGCTGTGCGGGGTGGTGGTCGGCATCCTGCTGTCGGCGGTCTCCGAGATGGTGATGCTGATCTCGCCCGAGGCCCTTCGCGGCAAGCAGATCTTCCTGCTGGGCAGCACCAGCTTCCTGGGTGGCACCAGCGTGGCCGTGCTGGGGCTGGCGCTGGCGGTGGTGCTGCCGCTGGCGCACCGGCATGCGCGGGCGCTCGATGCGCTGGTGCTGGGCGAAGCGAGCGCGCGCAGCCTGGGCATCGACCTGGCGCGCGTGCGGCTGCTGCTGGTGGTGCTGATGGCGCTGGCCACCGGCACGGCCGTGGCCCAGGCCGGCCTGGTGGCCTTCGTGGGGCTGGTGGCACCGCACATCGTGCGCCGGCTGGTGGTGTTGCCGCACGCGGCGCTGCTCGTGCTGTCGGCGCTGGCCGGCGGCGCGCTGCTGCTGGCCGCCGACGTGCTGGCGCGCTCGGTCATCGCGCCGCAGGAGCTGCCGGTGGGCGTGCTCACCGCCGTGCTGGGCGGCGTGTACCTGCTGGTGCTGCTGCGGCAGCGCCGGCGCTGGTAGGTCCGCATGGCGCACGCCACGCTGCTGCACGCCACTGACCTGTCGCTGCGTCTGGGCGGCCGGCACGTGGTCGACAGCGTGTCGCTCGCCTTCCGAAGCGGCGAGTTGTGTGCCGTGGTCGGCCCCAACGGCGCCGGCAAGAGCAGCCTGCTGACGCTGCTGGCCGGCCTGCGCGAGGCGGCGTCGGGCCAGGTGCTGCTGCAGGACCGCTCCCTGTCCGACTGGAAGGCGATGGAACGTGCGCAGCGCCTGGCCTGGCTGGCGCAACAGGGCGAGGCCGAAGGCGAGATGGGCGTGCGCGACGTGGTGCGGCTGGGCCGGCTGCCGCGCCATGGCCTCTTTGGCGCGCCCGACGCCGGCGACGAAGCCGCCGTGGACCAGGCGCTGGCCGAGACCGAGTGCACCGCACTGCAGGGGCGGCGCCTGAGCGAACTCTCCGGCGGCGAGCGCCAGCGCGTGCTGCTCTCGCGCGTGCTGGCCGTGCAGGCCCGCGTGCTGCTGCTCGACGAGCCCATGGCGCACCTCGACGCGCCGCACCAGCGCACACTGATGCGCAGCCTGCGCGCGCAGGCGGCCGCCGGCTGCGCGGTGGTGGTGGTGCTGCACGACCTCAGCTGGGCCCTGTCTGCCGACCGCGTGGTGGTGATGCAGGCCGGGCGCGTGGTGGCCGACGCCGCTCCGGCCGATGCCGCCCTGCGCGCGGCGCTCGTCGAGGTGTTCGACGGCGCCTTCAGCATCGAGGCGGTGGCGGTCGATGGCGTCTCGCGCTGGGTTGCGCTGCCGCGTGCCTGATGGACCGGCGATGGGCCGTCGCGTGCGTTGCCTGATCGTCTGGGGCACCAGCAGTGGCGCCGGCAAGAGCTGGCTGGTCACGGCGCTGTGCCGCAGCGCCGCGCGGCGCGGCATCGACGTGGCGCCGTTCAAGGCACAGAACATGAGCAACAACGCGCGTGTGGTGGTGCGGCCCGATGGGGCGTTCGGCGAGATCGGTTCGGCGCAGTACTTCCAGGCGCTGGCCGCGCGCGTGCGGCCCACCACCGAGATGAACCCGGTGCTGCTGAAGCCCGAGCGCGACACCGCCAGCCAGGTGGTCGTGCAGGGCCGCGTGCGTCGCGACCTGGGCGCCATGCCCTGGCGCGAGCGCAGCGCGCTGCTGGCCGTGGCGGCGCGCGAAGGCTTCGAACGGCTGGCAGCGCGGCACGAACTGATCGTCGTCGAAGGCGCCGGCTCGCCGGCCGAGATCAACCTGGCAGCGCAGGACTACGTGAATCTCGGCACGGCACGCTGGGCGCAGGCCGCCGGCCCCACGCGCGCGCTGCTGGTGGCCGACATCGATCGCGGCGGTGCCTTCGCCCACCTGTTCGGCACCTGGCAGCTGCTGCCCGACGACCTGCGCGGGCTGCTGGCCGGCTTCGTGCTCAACAAGTTCCGCGGCGACCCCGCGTTGCTGGCCCCCGGGCCGGCGCAGCTGCAGGCGTTGACCGGTGTGCCGCTGGCCGGCGTGCTGCCGATGCGGCGCGACCACGGACTGCCCGAAGAAGACGGCCTCTTCGACGATGCCGAGTCCGCGGGTGCTGCCGATGCCGCCGGGGTGCGGCTTCGCGTGGCGGTGGTCGCCGGCCCGCACCTCAGCAACCTCGACGAGTTCGAGCCGCTGCGGCGGGTGCCCGGGCTGCGGCTGCGCTGGGCGCGCACGGCGCAGGCGCTCGAAGGCGTGGACTGGATCGTGCTGCCCGGCTCCAAGCAGGTCAGTGGCGACCTCGCCTGGATGCGGCAGCACGGCCTGGCCGACGCCGTGCTGCAGCATGCCCGTGCCGGCCGCGCCGTGCTGGGCCTCTGTGGCGGCCTGCAGATGCTGGGGCAGCGCCTGGACGACCCCCACGGTCATGACGGCGAAGCGGTGGCCGGGCTGCCCGGCCTCGGCCTGCTGCCTCTGCACACGGTGCACGGGCCGCACAAGCTGCTCGATGCCGCGCCGATGCACTTCGGCACGCTGGCGGGCCCGTGGCAGGCCTTGTCGGGGCTGCAGCTGCCGGCCTACCAGATCCGCCATGGCCAGACGGCGTCGGTCGACGACACGGCACGCCAGGTGCTGGCCGACGCTGCAGGCCAGCCCATCGGCTGGCAGTCGGGCACCGTGCTGGGGCTGGCCGCGCACGGGCTGTTCGAGAGCGCGGCGGTGCTGCAGGCGATGTTCGGCGCCACGGTGCCTACGCTGGACAGCGCGTTCGACACCGTGGCCGACCTGCTCGACGATCACCTCGACCCCCTGCTGTGGCCCGCGCTGCTCGGACAATGAGGCCATGAACGACACCGCCGCGACACCCCGGCCCGGGCCCATCGGCCCGCAGCGCATCGCCTGCCTGACCGAGGAGACCACCGAGTGGCTCTACCTGCTGGGCGAAGAGGCGCGCATCGTCGGCATCTCGGGCTACACCGTGCGGCCGCGCCGCGCGCGACAGGAGAAGCCGCGCATCAGCGCCTTCCTCGACGGCAGGATCGACCGCATCGTCGAGCTGCAGCCCGATCTGGTGATCGGCTTCTCCGACATGCAGGCGCAGCTGGCCGACAAGCTCATCCGCGCCGGTCTCAACGTGTTGATCACCAACCAGCGCAGCCTGGCGCAGATCTTCGACACGATGCGGCTGGTGGCCGGCCTGGTGGGGGCGCAGGCACGCGCCGAATCCTGGATCGAGGCAACGCAGCACCGCCATGCCGAGATCGCCGCTGCCGCGGCAGCCTGGCCGCGCCGACCGCGGGTCTACTTCGAGGAGTGGGACGAACCGATGATCAGCGCCATCCAGTGGGTGTCGCAGCTGATCGTCCTGGCCGGCGGCCAGGACGTGTTCGCCGAACTGGGGCAACAGGCGATGGGCCGCGATCGCGTCATCGCCGATGCGATGGAGCCCGTGCGGCGCGCGCCCGACCTGGTCATCGGCTCGTGGTGCGGCAAGAAGTTCCGCCCCGAGCGCGTGGCCGCCCGCGAGGGCTGGGCCGCCATGCCCGCCGTGCGCGATGGCCGACTGCACGAGATCAAGTCCTGCGACATCCTGCAGCCCGGCCCGGCGGCACTGACCGACGGGCTGGAGCAGCTGCACGCGATGATGGCGGCCTGGGCCGCGGCGCCGCGCTGACTCAGGACAGCGCGATGAGCGCCAGTGCGATGACGGCCGGCACGGTCTGCACGAAGAGGATCTTGCGGGCGGCCGTCGCGGCACCGTAGAGCCCGGCCACCGCCACGCACAGCAGGAAGAACACCTTCACCGGGTTGCCCGCGGCGCCCAGCGACAGCCCCCAGAACAGGCCGGCTGCCAGGAAGCCGTTGTACAGGCCCTGGTTGCCCGCCAGCACCTTGGTGGCGGTGGCGAACTCCTGCTTCATGCCGAACGCGCGCAAGCCCGCCGGCTTGTCCCACAGGAACATCTCGATGACCAGGATGTAGACGTGCAGCAGGCCGATCAGCGCGACCATCAGGTTGGCAGCAAGGGACATGGCGGGGGCCCGGGGGTGGAGGCGCTGCGATTGTGTGGGCGGGGCCCGCGGACCGGTGTCGCCGAGGTGCCGCCGGTCTAGGTTGACACCTCGATTGACGCGCCCGTCGCGCTGCAGGACGATGCCGGCATGGGCGCGCCGTGCGAGGGGCGGCTGCGCCGGGAGATCTGCGATGAAGCGCTTGATCGGCGTCCTGGGCCTGTGCGTTGTCCTCCTGCTGTCGCTGGCGGGCTGCGCTGCGCTGGCGCCTGCCGCGCCCGTGCCTGACCCGCCCTGGCGCGACGCGATGTTCGCGCCGCCCTCGGTGCCGGTATCGCGAGGCGGCGTGTTCGCCCTCGACGAACCTATGCGCGACTACCTGGTGCACCACATCCGCCCGCAGGTGCGCGCCAAGGGTGCGCGTCGCGCCCTGATCGACGCGCTGTACACGCAGGGCCAGCTGCGCCTGGAGTACGACAGCGCGGTCACCCGCGATGCCAGCGAGGCTTTCGCCTCGCGCACCGGCAACTGCCTCTCGCTGGTCATCATGACAGCGGCCTTCGCGAAGGAACTCGGGCTGGAGGTGCGCTTCCAGAACGTGCTGGGCGAGGCCGAGATCGAGCGTGCAGGCGATCTCTTCTTCTACATCGGACACGTGAACCTGGCCTTGGGCAGCGCGCCGCATGCGGGGGCAGGCACCGTGATGGAGATGGGCTGGCTGACCATCGACTTCCTGCCGGGGCAGGACCTGCGGGGCCAGCGCACGGAGCAGATCGACGCGGCGCGGGTGCTGGCCATGTACATGAACAACAAGGCCGCCGAGGCGCTGGTGCAGGGGCGCGTGGACGATGCGTACTGGTGGACGCGCGCTGCGCTGTCCGAGGACCGCCGCTTCACCGTGGCCCACAACACGCTGGCCGTGGTGTACCGCCGCCGGGGAGCGCTGGCCGAGGCCGAGCAGGTGCTTCAGCAGGCGCTGGGCCTGGATCCGCAGAACCCGCACCTGCTCGGCAACCTGGTGTCCCTGCTGACGGCCCAGGGCCGGCATGCGCAGGCCGAGCCGTTGCAGGCCCTGTTGTCCCGGCTGCAGCCTGCGCCGCCGATGGCGCAGTTCAAGCAGGGTCTGCAGGCGATGCGTGAGGGCGACTACCTTCGCGCGCGCCGGCTGTTCGAGGCCGAGGTGCGCCGGGCGCCGCAGTACCACGAGTTCCACTTCTGGCTGGCGCAGGCGAACTTCCAGCTCGGCGACGCCGAAGCGGGCCGGCGCCACCTGCAGGCCGCGCGCGATGCGGCCACCTCGCGCGACCAGCAGGCCTTGTACGCCGCCAAGCTCGACAAGCTCAAGACGCTGCGAATGCAGTGACCGCCACCGGGACCTTGTCTCGGCAAAGCGACGAAAACTTCACGCCACTTCTTCGCGGTACGGCAGCAGGGCCCGCAGCTCCGGCGGGTGCCTGCCGATACTGAGACCATGCTGCCCACACTGCCCGACTACGAACCGCCCAGCGACCAGCGCGCCAGCGTCGCTGCGGGCACCGCGCCGATCCTCGTGTTGTTGACGTTCACACTGATCGTCACGCAGTTGATCGACCCCGACACCGGCTTTGCCGTGTTCGCCGCGCTCACCACCTGGGTGGTCTGGGAGACGCACGCCTACCAGACGGCGATCGACCGCTACAACGCGGCCTATGTCGATTCCCACCTGGCCTGGCGATCGACGCCTGCACTGGCCACGTTCGTCGATGAAGAGCGCTCCCACCGGCCGACGCGCGACTTCGTCAGCCGCTTCCTGGAAGCCGGCCGCGAGCTGCTGCGGGACGGGCAGTCGGCGTAGGGGGACCACCCCCTACGGCCTGCGGCCGCCCCCTCAAGGGGGCAACGCTGGCGGACCGGCGGAGCCGGATCCGCGGCGTTCGCTTGAACTTGGCCGGCCTTCGGCGGTCACTCCACCCGTTTGAACTTCGGAGCGTGGAGGCCTGCTGGCCTAGCCCCGCAGGTGGCAGGACACCCAGTGGCCTTCGCTGGTCTTCTTCAGCTCCGGCCGTTCGACGTCGCACAAGCCCTTCTTCGCGATCGAGCAGCGCGTGTGGAAGTGGCAGCCCGGCGGCGGGCGGATGGGGCTGGGCACGTCGCCCTGCAGCGGGATCCGCTTGCGCTTGATGCTGGGGTCGGGGATGGGCACGGCCGACAGCAGCGCCTCGGTGTAGGGGTGCTTGGGGTCGGTGTAGAGCTTCTTCGCCGGAGCGATCTCGACGATGCGGCCCAGGTACATCACCGCGACGCGGTGGCTGATGTGCTCGACCACGCTGAGGTCGTGCGCGATGAAGATGTAAGTCAGCTGGAACTGCTCGCGCAGGTCTTCCAGCAGGTTGATGACCTGCGCCTGGATGGACACGTCCAGCGCGCTCACGGCCTCGTCGCACACCACCAGCTTGGGGCTGACGGCCAGTGCGCGGGCGATGCCGATGCGCTGCCGCTGCCCCCCCGAGAACTCGTGCGGGTAGCGGCGCATCTGGTCGGCGTTCAGGCCCACCGTCTCCAGCAGCTGCACGATGCGGTCTTCGTACTCGCGCGGCGTCTTCGCCAGCTTGTGGATGGTGAGCGCCTCGCCGACGATAGAGGCCACCGTCATGCGCGGGTTCAGGCTCGCGTACGGGTCCTGGAAGATGATCTGCATGTCGCGCGCCAGCGCACGCAGCTCGTCCTTGCCGGCGTGCGTGACGCTCTTGCCCTCGAACGTGACTTCGCCCGAGGTCGGCTCGATCAGCCGCAGGATGCAGCGGCCCGTGGTGCTCTTGCCGCAGCCGCTCTCGCCCACCACGCCCAGCGTCTCGCCAGGGGCCAGGTCGAAGCTGACGCCGTCGACGGCATGCACCTTGTCGACCGTGCGCGCCAGCAGGCCGCCCTTGATGGGAAAGTGCTTGACGAGGTTCTTGACCGTCAGCAGGGGCGCGGGCTGTGCTGCGTCAGCCAGGCGGTCGTTCATGTCAGGGCACTTTCGAGAATGCAGGCCACCTTGTGCCCCGGGGTGACTTCGCGCAGGGGTGGGGTGGCGGTGCGGCACTCCGCCATCGCGAACTTGCAGCGCGAGGCGAAGCGGCAGCCTTCCGCGGGGTCGATCAGCTTGGGCACGGTGCCGGCAATGGCTTCGAGCCGCACCTTGTGGATGGCGGCCGTGTCGATGCGCGGGATGCTGCGGATCAGGCCCTGGGTGTAGGGGTGGCGCGGGCGGGAGAAGAGCAGCTCCACGGGCGCTTCCTCCACCACCTTCCCGGCGTACATCACCACCACGCGCTGGGCCGTTTCGGCCACCACGCCCATGGCGTGGGTGATGAGCATCACCGCCATGCCCAGGCGATCAGGTCGAGGATCTGCGCCTGGATGGTGACGTCCAGCGCCGTGGTCGGCTCGTCGGCGATCAGCAGCTTGGGGTTGCAGGCCAGCGCGATGGCGATCATCACGCGCTGACGCATGCCGCCGGAGAACTGGTGCGGGTAGTCGTGCACGCGGCGCTCGGGCGTCGGGATGCGCACCAGCTTGAGCATCTCGATCGCGCGGTTCATGGCCTCCGGGCGCGACATGCCTTCGTGCAACCGCACGCTCTCGGCGATCTGTTCGCCCACCGTGTAGACCGGGTTCAGCGAGGTCATCGGCTCCTGGAAGATGATGGCGATCTGCTTGGCGCGGATCTTCTGCATCTCGGCGTCGCCCAGCGGCACCAGGTCGCGGCCCTGCCACAGCACCTGGCCGGCGACGATCTTGCCGGGGGGCATGTCGATGAGCTTCATCACCGTCTTGGCGGTGACGCTCTTGCCGCAGCCCGACTCGCCCACCACGCACAGCGTCTCGCCGGCATCGATGGCCATGTCGACGCCGTCGACCGCGTGCAGCCAGCCGTCGTCGGTCTTGAAGTGGGTCTTCAGACCCTTGATCTCGAGCAGGGCCATCAGAGCACCCGGCGCGGATCGAGGGCGTCGCGCAGGCCGTCGCCGATGAAGTTGATGGTGAGCACCGTCAGGAAGATGGCCAGGCCCGGGAAGAGGGCCCAGTGCAATGCGAGGTCCATGTAGTCGCGGCTGTCGTAGAGGATGCGGCCCCAGGTGGGCACGTCGGGCGGGAACCCCAGGCCCAGGAAGGACAGGGTGCTCTCGGCGATGATGGCGGCGGCCACGTCGATGGTCGCAGCCACGATCACCGGCCCCAGGCTGTTGGGCAGGATGTGTCGCACGACCTGCCTGGGCACGCTGGCGCCCAGCGCTCGCGCCGCCTCGACGAACTCCTTCTCGCGCAGGCTGAAGAACTGGGCCCGCACCAGCCTCGCCACGGGCATCCAGCGGAAGCCGCCGATCACCACCACGATGAGGATGAACATGCCCAGTTCGAGCCCGAAGGTCTGCTTCAGCGGTTCGCGGAACAGGAAGATCAGCAACAGCAGCAGGGGCAGCTGGGGCAGGCTGAGGAAGAGGTCGGTCAGCCACATCAAGGCGGCGTCGACCCAGCCGCGCGCCATGCCGGCCACGGCGCCGATGATCACGCCCACGGTGATCGCCATCAGCATGGCCGCCAGGCCCACGGCCAGGCTGATGCGGCCGCCGTACAGCATGCGGGCCAGCAGGTCTCGGCCCAGGTCGTCGGTGCCGAACGGATGAGTGCCGCTGGGCGAGGCCAGCCGGGCCTTGAAGTCGACGTCGTTGATGCCGACCTTGTAGAAGATCGGCCCGAGGAGCACGGCCAGGACCATGAAGCCCAGCAGCCACAGGCTCCAGTAGGCCAGCCGGTGGCGCTTGAAGCGGCGCCACGCCTCGCGCCCGGGCGAGATGCTGGTCATCGCCTTGCCGAGTTCGGCAGCCGGCGGAGCGTCAGCGGTAGCTGATGCGGGGGTCGAGCCAGCCATAGAGCATGTCCGCGATGAGGTTGAAGAAGATCACCAGGCAACTGAAGACGAAGGTGACGGCCATGATGACCGGGGTGTCGTTGCGCAGGATGGCGTCGATGAGCAGCGAGCCGATGCCGGGGATGCGGAAGATCTGCTCGGTGACGATGGCGCCGCCGAAGACGGCGGGCATCTGCAGGGCCACCAGCGTCACCACCGGGATGAGCGCGTTGCGCACCACGTGCTTGGTGATGACGACCTTCTCGGTCAGGCCCTTGCTGCGCGCGGTGGTGACGTAGTCGAGCCGGATCACGTCGAGCACGGCGCTGCGCACGTAGCGCATCATGCTGGCGGCCTGGAACAGCCCCAGCACCGTGATCGGCATGATGCTCTGCCGGAAGTGCTCCCACAGGAACTGCCAGCCGGTGGCCGAGATGTCGCTGCGGTAGACGAAGGGCAGCCAGCCGAGGTAGATGCTGAAGAACAGGATGAAGATGATGCCGGTGAAGAAGGTCGGCAGCGAAAAACCTATGAAGGCCAGCGTGCTGGCGATGCGGTCGAACCAGGAGTAGGGCTTCACCGCCGCCAGGATGCCGACCGGCAGCGCGACCAGGATGGCCAGCACCTGGGACAGACCGATCACGATGATGGTGGTGGGCAGGCGCTGCAGGATGAGCTGATCGACGTCGATGCGGCTGACGAAGCTGAAGCCCCAGTCGCCCTTGAGCATGCTCGACAGCCAGTGCAGGTAGCGTTGCCAGACAGGGTCGTCCAGGCCGAACTGGGCGCGCAGTGCCATCCGCACTTCTGGCGGGACGTTCGGGTTGTTGGCCAGTTCCTCGAACGGGTCGCCCGGTGCCAGCGCCAGCACGGTGAACAGCACGACGCTGATGCCCAGCAGGCTGGGCAGCGCGATCAGCAGTCGGCGCAGGATGTAGTTGAACAAGGCGTTGGACAGGTCAGGGGACGGAAGGGCAGACAGGGCCCGGACGGCAGCCGGGCCGACCCGTGATCGCCACCCCCGGCCTGCAGGCAGGCCGGGGCGGCGTCGTCGAGCGCGTCAGGACGGACCGCAACAGCGGCCGATCAGGCCTCGCGGTACCAGTAGGCCATGAACGAGGTCAGGTTGTCCCAGGCCGAGATCGTGGTGGTGAGCTTGTTGATCACCCCCACCGGCCGCGGACGCGCGAACAGCGGAATGACGTAGCCGTCGTTCACCACCAGGTCGTTCATCTTGATGAACAGCGCAGCGCGCTTGACGGGATCGAGTTCGACCTGCGCCGCCTTGTGGGCCTCGTCGTAGTCCTTGTTGACCCAGCGCACGAGGTTGCGGCTGGCCCACTTGTTCGACTTCTGCGAGGCCTCCCAGGAGGCGTACTGCTCCATGAAGGTCTGCGGGTCGGGCTGCGTCATCGTCGTGGTGAACATCTGCATGTCCGCCCAGAACTTCTGGTAGGTGTCGGGGTTGGCGAAGTCGCTGCCGAAGAACACCGCGGGCACCACGCTCTTGAGTTCCAGGTCGATGCCGGCCTTGGTGCAGGCGTCCTTGATGATGGCCTGGCACTTCTGTCGCGGGCCGCTCACGGACGTCTGGTAGACGAACTTGAGCTTGACGTTGCCCTTGGCACGGATGCCGTCGGCTCCCTTCTTCCAGCCCGCGGCCTCCAGCACTGCGTTGGCCTTCTCGGGATTGAACTCGAACTTGGTGTTCGGGCTGCGGAAGCGCGGCGGGTTGTTCAGGAAGTTGCTGGTGACGATGGCGCCGCGGCCGTAGATGTTTTCGCCGATGCCCTTGCGGTCGATCAGCAGGCTCATCGCGTCGCGCACGGCCTTGTCGGTGAACGCCGGGTGCTTGCTCTTGATGCTGGCGCGCTCGCCGTCGACCTCGTTCCAGGGGTCGGTGGTGTTGAGCTGGATGAACTCGATGTCGCTGCCGGCGTGGAAGCTCATCTTGCCCTTGTTGGAGGTCTCCAGGCGCTTGAGGATCTCGTCCTCGACCGCCAGGTTCCAGCCCACGTCGTACTCGGCCGTCTGCAGCACCGCACGCGCGGCACTGGTGGCATCGCCGCCGCCCTTGACTTCGAGCGAATCGAAGAAGGGCTGGTTGGCGACGTGGTAGTCCTTGTTGGCCTCGGCGCGGATCATGTCGCCCGGCTTGAAGTCCACCACCTTGTAGGGGCCCGTGCCCACGGGCTTCAGGTTGGCCGGGTTCTCGCGCGACTTCGCGCCTGAGAAGGGCTCGAAGACGTGCTTGGGCAGGATCAGGCCCACGCTGCCGACCAGCGGCTCGGCCCAGAACGGCGTCGGCTTCGGGAACTCGACGCGCACGGTGTGCGAGTCGACCTTCACGACCTTGACGTCCCGGTACGTGCCCACGGTGGTCATGGCGGCGGCGGGGTCGCCCGCGTAGGCCGCGGTGAAGACCACGTCGTCGGCGGTGAAGTCCTTGCCGTCGTGCCACTTCACGCCACGCTTGAGCTTCCAGGTGACGCTCTTGCCGTCGGCGGCCACGCCGCCGTTGGCGCGCGACGGGATCTCTGCAGCCAGGAAGGGCACCAGATTGCCTTCGCTGTCCCAGCCGGCAAGCGGCTCGTAGAAGATGCGGCTGGCGTCCTGGTCCTTCGTCCCGCCCGCGTAGTGGGGGTTCAGGTGCACGGCGGCCTGCCAGTAGATCAGCCGCAGCGGGCCGCCGCCCCCACGCTTGGTGGGCTTGTACGGAATCGCCTGCGCGTTCGCGATGCCCGCATGCATCAGCATCATCGAGGCCATCGGCGCGGTCAGGCCGAGCCCGACCATCTGCTGAATGAAGGAGCGGCGGGGCAGCTTGCCCTCGCGGACTTCCTCGACCAGGTCACGCAGTTCGCGTTCTTGCATGTTCAAACCTCCAAGACGAAAAGGAAACTGGGCCGCTTTGGGCCGCGGTCGGATGCTAATGGCTGGACTCGAAGTTCATATCGGGGTCCGCCCGGGCGTCCGGCCTGGGCCATACTGACGCTGGATACCCCCCGAACCGAGCCCTCGACGATGACCGACGACGTCCTCACCGTGTACGGCCCAGCGCAGGCCGACCGGCCACTGGTGCTGGATTCCCCGCATTCGGGCCGACGCATGCCGGACGATTTCAATGCCGTGCTGGCCGCGGAAGACCTGAGGGACGGGGAGGACTGCTTCATTGATGAGCTCTTCCGGCCTGCTCAAGCAAGAGGCATACCGCTTCTGGCCGCAATGTTCCCGCGCACCTACATCGACGCCAACCGTCACGAAGGCGACATCGATCCCGATCTGCTCGATGCCCCCTGGCCCGATCTCCTGCGGCCCAGCGGCAAGGCGCGCCTGGGCAAGGCCTTGATCTGGCGCACGCTGGACGATGGACGGCCCATCTATGCCAGGCGCCTGGGCGTCGACGAAGTCCGCCGGCGCATTGCGGGCTACCACCGCCCGTACCACGCGACCTTGCGCGCGCTGCTGGATGCGGCACACGCGCGCTTCGGTTTCGTGCAGCACATCAACTGCCATTCGATGAATGCCGTGAGCGGCGCCATGGGCGAAGGCGGGGCAGGCGTGGCACGCGCCGATTTCGTGCTCGGCGACCGCGACGGCACCACCTGCGCCCCGGAATTCACCGCGTTCGTGCGCGAGCGCCTGTCGACCCTGGGTTACGAGGTGAAGGTCAACGACCCCTTCAAGGGCGTGGAGCTGGTGCGTGCCTATGCCGACCCGGCCGCCGGCCGCCACAGCCTGCAGCTCGAGATCAACAAGCGCGTGTACATGCACGACACGCGGCGCGAGCCCAACGCGCACTTTCCCGTGCTGCAGGCGCAGCTGATGCGCGTGCTGGACGACATCCACGATCATTTCGCTCCGGAGAGCTCCCATGGCCGCACCGGCTGATTTCCCCCCGATCGAGCTGCAGGCGCCCGACCTGGCGCCCTACCGCCAGGGCAACACCGGCGTCGACTTCGTGCACGTGATGGACTCCGGCGCGCCGGGGCCCAACGTCATGGTGCAGGCGTTGACGCATGGCAACGAGATCTGTGGCGCGCTGGCGCTGGTGCACCTGTTCGAGCAGGGCGTGCGGCCGCGCCGCGGCCGGCTCACGCTGGCCTTCGCCAACGTCGAGGCCTTTTCGCGCTTCGACGTGAGCCAGCCGCACCTGTCGCGCTTCGTGGACGAGGACTACAACCGCGTGTGGGGCGACGATCAGCTGCTGGGCCCCCGCGACTCGGTCGAACTGCGGCGCGCGCGCCAGTTGCGCCCCTTCGTCGACGATGCCGATCTTCTGCTGGACATCCACTCGATGCACGAGCCCTGCCGGCCCATCATGGTCTGCGGCCGCGTCGACAAGAACGCCGCCTACGCCTGCGAGCTGGGCGTGCCCGAGGACGTGCTGCTGGACACCGGACACCCCGCCGGCCTGCGCATGATCGAGCGCGGCGGCTTCGGCGACCCCGCGAGCCCGAAGAAGGCGCTGCTCATCGAATGTGGCCAGCACTGGGAGCGTGCCGCCGAAGACGTCGCGATCGACACCACGATGCGCTTCCTGGCCCTCACCGGCGTGGTCGAGCCGGCATGGGCCGAGGGGCGCTTCCGTCTGCCGCTGCCGCCGCGGCAGCGCGTGGTGCGGGTCACCGAGGCGGTGGTCGCGCGGTCGATGGACTTCCACTTCCTTGTGCCCATCTCTGGCTTGGGCGTGGTGGCCCAGGCCGGGACGCCGATCGCTCGCGATGGTGACCACACCTGGGTCGCGCCCTACGACGACACCGTGCTGGTGATGCCGGGCCTGACCCACCTGCGGCCCGGCAACACGCAGGTGCGGCTCGGACGCTACGTCGAAGCCTGAGCCCGCGCGGCAGAGGTGCGAGCATGAATCTGGCCCTGTGGCTGCAGCGCAGCGCTGCGGCGTTCGCCGATCGGCCGGCCGTGGCGCGTGGTGTCGAGACGGTGTGGAGCTACGCCCAGTTCGAGGCCGCCGCGCGCGGCGCCGCAGCCGCGCTGGCGCAGCGGGGCGTTCTTGCCGGCGACCGCGTGGCGATCTTCATGGACAACGCCCCGGCCTACCTGACCGCCCTGTGGGGCAGCTGGTGGCTGGGCGCCGTCGTGGTGCCGATGAACGCGCGCCTGCACGGGCGTGAAGCCGGCTGGATCGCCGGGCACAGCGGGGCCGGCGTGGTCGTCGTCGATGCGAAGCACCGTGCCGAGCTGGAGCCCCATGCGCCGTCGGGGTGCCTGCTGGTCGATGCCGATGCGCTCGCCGCGCCCGGGCTGGCGGCACACCCGGCGTCGCGGGACGAAGACGACCCCGCCTGGCTGTTCTACACCAGCGGCACCACCGGCCGGCCCAAGGGCGTGACGCTCACCCACCGCAACCTGCGCTGGTGCAGCATGGCGTACGTGGCGACGGTGCAGTCGGTGGCGCCGGGCGACAGCTGCCTGCACCCGGCACCGCTGTCGCACGGCAGCGGGCTGTACCACCTGCCTTACGTGATGAACGGCGGGGTCAACGTCATCCCGTCACAGGGCGGCCTGGACGAGGCCGAGTTCTTCGCGCTCGCCGCGCATTGGCGCCAGGCCTCCTGCTTCGCGGCGCCCACCATCGTGCGGCGGCTGGCGGCGCATGCGCGCGCGCACCGGCCGCCCCTCGACGGCCTGGCCACCCTGGTCTATGGCGGCGCACCGATGTACCTGGCCGACCTCGAAGCCGCGCGCGAGGCCCTGGGCCCGCACCTGGCGCAGATCTACGGCCAGGGCGAGAGCCCGATGACCATCACCGTGCTGCCGCGCGCCGTCATCGAGGACAGCGACCACCCGCGCTGGCGCGAGCGCATGGCGTCGGTGGGCCTGGCGCAGCCGATGGTCGAGGTGTCGATCCGCGGCGCCGAGGGGCAGGCTCTCGCCGTGGGGGAGGTCGGCGAGGTCTGCGTGCGCGGCGAAGTCGTCATGGCCGGCTACTGGCAGCAGCCGGAGGCCACGGCCGCGACCCTGCGCGACGGCTGGCTGTGGACGGGCGATGTCGGCCGCCTGGACCATGAGGGCTTCCTGACCTTGCTCGACCGCAGCAAGGACCTGGTGATCAGCGGCGGCAACAACATCTACCCACGCGAGGTCGAGGAGGTGCTGCTGCAGCACCCGGCGGTGGCCGAGGTCAGCGTGATCGGGCGGCCCGATCCCGAATGGGGCGAATCGCTGGTGGCCTATGTGGTGCTGCGCGAGGCCGCCGATTTGACGCCGACCGACGCCAACGCGCTGGATGCCCATTGCCTGGCGAACATCGCGCGCTACAAGCGGCCGAAGGCCTGGCGCTTCGTCGACGCTCTGCCCAAGAACAACTACGGCAAGGTGCTGAAGACCGAACTGCGCGAGCGCGAAAGCCGGCGGCTCGCGGCGCCTGGCGCGCCTCAGGGCGAGAACTGATGGCGGATGGTGGTGGGGCGCTCCGGCGTCACCGTCACCGTCACGCTGTAGGGTGCGAAGTCGTCGTTGCGCAGGGTGATGGTGTGGGTGCCCGCCGGCAGCTTCATGCGTGTCACCGGCGGCGTCATGCCGGCGTCGTTGCCATTGACCTCGATGTTGGCCCACGGTCCGACGCTGAACTGCAGCTCTCCGGTCGATGCCGCTGCGGCGGCTGCGGTCGCGACCGCTCGTGGCGGACTTCCGGCTGTGGACGAGACGGAGCCCGTGCTCTTCGGGGCCTCGGCAGGTGCAGGGCTCGGCAGGGCTGCACCGCCGGGGGCGTCGGCCGCCTGCGGCAACGACGACAGCGCGTTAGCGCCCGCCGAGCGTGTCTTCTGCTCCTCGGCCGTCGAGCGGGTCTCGGCGGCCCCCGGCAGCGGAGCGTTGGCGACGGGTGAGCCAACCGGTGTCGGCAGGGCGGCAGCGGCCGACGAGGTGCGTTCGGCGGGCGGGTCGGTCTTCCTCGTGCCTGCGGCCAACCACACGGCGGCCACCAGCGCCACCGCGGCCAGGGCCCAGGCGGCCTTGCCCCGTGCCGCCCGCGCGGCCGGGGTGGCTCGGGCTGCAGGCGACGCCGCTGCCTCGGTGCGCGCCTCTTGCTGGGTGCTCCATTGCCGCAAGGCCAGGGAGAAGTCGGTGGCCGTGGCGTAGCGGTCGGCCGGGGCAGGCGCCATCGCCCGCGCCACGATCAGCGCCAGGGCCTCGGGCACGGCGGGCTGCAGCGCCTGCACCGGCACCGGCTGGCTCGCCTTCACGGCGGCGGCGATCGACTCCAGCGACTGGCCGTCGAAAGCCTTGCGGCCGGTCAGCAGCTCGTACAGCACGACGCCCAGCGAGTAGATGTCGGTGCGCGCGTCGATCTCGCCACCTGCCAGCTGTTCGGGCGCCAGGTAGTGCGGCGAGCCCGCGACGAAGCCTTCCAGCTCGGGGGCGGCCACGCCGGCCGCCCGGGCGATGCCGAAGTCCAGCACCTTCGGGCGGTGGCGGCGGGTGAGGAAGATGTTGCCGGGCTTGATGTCGCAGTGCACCACGCCGCGGCCGTGGGCGTAGGCCAGCGCGTCGGCCACGCGACGGACGATCTGCGCTGCACGTTCCGGGCTGGGCAGCCACCCGGCGTCCAGCGCCTGGCGCAGGTCGCGGCCGTGCAGGCGCTCCATGGCGATGTAGACGCCATGCGCCGACAGGCCGGCATCGTGCACGGTGACGATGTACCGATGGTTCAACCCGCCGGCCGTGCGCGCCTCGTTCAGGAAGATGCCGTCCAGCAGCACGCGCGACGGCATGGCGACGTTGAACTGCAGCGTCTTGACGGCCACGGCCCGTGACAGCAGCGGATCCCAGGCTTCGTAGACCGTGCCCAGGCCGCCTTCGGCCAGCTGGTGCTTCAGGGCATAGCGACCGATGTGCGACAGCGTGGGCTCGGCCGCGACCGCGCCTTCGTCCGGCGCGGGGTCGAAGCCGAAATCGGTGCCGATGTCGGTGTGGATGTCCGGCGGGCCGGAATCGTGGCCGCCGGCGCCCGGGGGCAGCGTGTCGTCGATGCTGGGTGGCAAGGCCACCACGGTCGATTGGAAAACCGAAACCGGATGGCCCGCAGCGTCGCGCGTCGGAAATTGGTCTTGTCGCACCGGCGCGAGCTTACGGGCGGCTGCCGGGCAGGCCGTATCAAAAGCGTGGCATCCTGCGTCTCGTTAACCGCTTGTCACGCAATGGCCCGTCCCGGTGTGAATTTCTCGCCCCCCGGTGCCGGGGGGCATGGGCGAACGGCGACAGCCAGAAGAGGTGCTGTTGTGCTTCGCCGGCCAACACGCCGCCTGCGGGAGCTTCAGGCCAACTCGCGGCGAAGCTGCGACATCGCCCGCTCCAGCACGGGCATCGCGCTCGCGAAGGACAGGCGCAGGTAGCGGTCGGCCGCATGCGGGCCGAAGTCGCGGCCCGGTGTCAGCGCCACGTGCGCGCGCTGCATCATCTCGAAGCAGAAGGCCCAGCTGTCGGCGCTGTGCGCGGAGCAATCGGCCCAGGCGTAGAAGGCGCCATCCGGCGGCACCGGCACCGTCAGGCCCATGCCGTCCAGCGCCGGGATGACGAAGTCGCGGCGACGCCTGAACTCGCCGCGCCGTTGCTCGTAGACGGCGATCGCCTCGGGTTCGAAGCAGGCCAGCGCGGCGCGCTGCGCGAGCGTGGAGGCGCAGATGTAGAGGTTCTGCGCCAGGCGCTCGACCGGCGCCACCAGGGCTTCGGGCAAGACCATCCAGCCCAGCCGCCAGCCGGTCATGCTGAAGTACTTCGAGAAGCTGTTGATGGAGATGACGTCGTCGCCGAAGGCCAGGGCGCTGTGGCCGTACTGTTCCTCGTAGCTGAGGCCCAGGTAGATCTCGTCCACCAGCGTGACGCCGCCGCGCGCACGCACCGCCTCCACGATGGCGGCCATCTCCTGCCGCGCGATGGAGGTGCCGGTGGGGTTGGACGGCGAGGCCAGCAGCACGGCACGTGTGGCCGGCGTCCAGGCTGCCGCCACCGAAGCGGCGTCGAGCTGGAAACGCTGCGCAGGCCCCGAGGGCAGCAGGCGTGCCTGCGCGCCGACGGCAGCCACGAAATGCCGGTTGCACGGGTAGCTGGGGTCGGGCATCAGCACCTCGTCGCCTTCCTCGAACAAGGCCAGGCAGGCCAGCTGCAACGCGGCCGAGGCCCCCGCGGTGATGACGATGCGCGACGGCGCGATGTCCAGCCCGAAGCGCTGGGCATACCAGCGCGAGAGCGCCTGCCGCAGGGGCAGCAGGCCGGTGGCATGCGTGTACTGGGTGCTGCCGCTGCGCAGGCAGGCCTCGGCAGCGGCCAGCACGGGCGGCGGGGCCGTGAAGTCGGGCTCGCCGATGTTCAGGAACAGCATGGATTCGCCGCCGTGGGCCGGGTCGCAGGCGGGGCTGCGGGCGATCTCCTCGGCCGCCTTGGCGCACTCCATCACGTAGAACGGGTCGATGCGCTCCAGGCGCCTGGCCGTGCGGATCATTGCGGATCGTCCTGCGTCGCGGACGGGTCGTTCACGGGCGTCTCGGTGTCCTGCTTGCGCTGCAGGCCGGCGCGTCGCTGTGCACGCGGCGGCCGCACCGTGCGCGGCGTGGCCACTTCCACCGAGCGCAGTTCGGCCGCAGCCTTGTCGAGCACGCCGTTGACGTACTTGTGCCCGTCGGTCCCGCCGAAGCTCTTGGCCAGTTCGACCGCTTCGTTGATGACCACGCGGTAGGGAATGTCGACGCAGTTCGTCAGCTCCCAGGCACCGATCATCAGCACGCCGTGCTCCACCGGTGACAGCAGCGCGGTCTTGCGATCGAGATGGCGCGAGAGCACGACGTCGAGGGCGGCGGCGTCGCGGATGCAGCCGTGCAGCAGGGCGTCGAAGTGCTCGCTGTCGCAGCCCGCGAAGTCGTCCTGTTCGCGGATGTGGGCGTCGACCACCCCCGCCTCGGCGCCCGAAAGGCGCCATTCGTACAGGCCTTGCAGGGCCAGTTCACGCGAGCGTCGGCGCGGCGACTTGGTATCGGGCTTCAAGACAGGTCTTCCAGCAGGTTGGCCATCTCGACGGCCACTCGGGCCGCGTCGCGGCCCTTCTCTTCGGCCCGCGCCCAGGCCTGCGCTTCGTTCTCGACGGTGAGAATGGCGTTGGCGATGGGCACACGGTGGTCGAGCGACACGCGCGACACGCCGGCGCCGCTTTCGTTGGCCACCAGTTCAAAGTGGTAGGTCTCGCCGCGGATGATGCAGCCCAGCGCGATCAGCGCGTCGTAGTCGCCGCTTTCGGCCATGGCCTTCAGCACCACCGGGATCTCCAGCGCGCCGGGCACCAGCAGTTGCGTGACGTCGCGGTCCTCGACGTCCAGCCGCTCGAGTTCGGCCAGGCAGGCTTCTGCCAGCTTGGCGGTCAGCGCCTCGTTGAAGCGCGCTCGCACGATGCCGATGCGCAAGCCCTCGCCGGCGAGGTCGCCCGCCACGCCCTTGTCTGCACCTTGCATGGAATCTCCTTCAGGGATGAGCGGCCACGAAGCCGGTGACTTCGAGACCGTAGCCCGTCATGCTGGGCATGCGGCGGGGACTGCCGAGAAGCTTCATGCGGCCCACGCCGAGTTCGCGCAGGATCTGCGCGCCCACGCCGTAGGTGCGCAGGTCCATCGGTGCGGGCAGCGGGACCGGAGCGCCGCCTTCGGGCAGCAGGTGCGGCAGCATGGTGTCTATGCCTTGCCCGCAGTTCAGCAGCACGGCCACGCCCCGCGGCGCGGCGTTCAGCGCCGCCAGCGCCCGGGGCAGCGGCCAGGAATGGCCGCTCGATCCGACGTCGAGCATGTCCAGCGCGGTGAAGGGTTCGTGCACGCGCACCAGCACCTCGTCGTCGGCGTTCCAGCGGCCGTGGTGCAGCGCGAGGTGCAGACCGCCCCCGGTGTCGCGGAAGGCGGTGCACTCGAACTCGCCCTGCGCCGTCAGGAGCGGCCGCGAGCCCGCGCGCTGGATCAGCGACTCGTTGCGGCTGCGGTAGCCGATGAGGTCGGCGATGGTGCCGATCTTCAGGCCGTGCTGTTGGGCGAAGACCTGCAGGTCGGGCAGGCGGGCCATGGTGCCGTCGTCCTTCATCACCTCGCAGATCACTGCGGCGGGTGTCAGGCCCGCCATGCGCGCCAGGTCGCAGCCGGCCTCGGTGTGGCCTGCCCGCATCAGCACGCCGCCGTCCTGCGCCTGCAGCGGGAAGATGTGGCCCGGCTGCACCAGGTCGGAAGGCTTGGCGTCACGGGCGACGGCGGCCTGCACCGTGCGTGCGCGGTCGGCCGCCGAGATGCCGGTGGTCACCCCGGTGGCGGCCTCGATGGACACCGTGAAGGCCGTGCCGTGGCGCGTGCCATTACGGCTGGCCATGGGCGGCAGTTGCAGGTACTCGCAGCGCTCGCGCGTCAGCGTCAGGCAGATCAGGCCGCGCGCGTGTCGCGCCATGAAGTTGATGGCCTCGGGCGTGACGTGCTCGGCCGCCAGCACCAGATCGCCTTCGTTCTCGCGGTCTTCCTCGTCGACGAGGATGACCATGCGGCCGGCGGCCAGTTCTGCGACCAGCTCCGGAATCGGGGAAATGAACATGCGGAGATTCTAGGCGCAGGCCTGCCGGTGGCGGCCCGGGGCGATTGTCGGGGCGGCCCGCCCGTCTGGGCCTTGCTTCGCAAGGTATCGCGTCACAGTCTGCATGTGACCCAAGGCGCAGCGGACGTGTCACCGCGCCCTTGACATAGGCCCAGAGCGCGTCGAAAAGTTTTACAAGTCGCAGCGCCGCTATCGCGTGAGTCATTGATTCATAAGAGATTTTTAGGTTGGCCCGAAAGATGCTTTTGAATGCTCCGAGCCTCGGCGAAAGCATGAACCAAGGCTAGTTATCAACCGCAGCAAGGGGTACCCACATGAAATTCCAAATGAAGGCAGCGTTCGTCGGCGCCATCACCGCCGTCGCCGCACTGTCGGCCAACGCCACGATCGCCACGGTGTTCAACAGCATTCCGGCCGGTACGGCCTCGTTCATCACCACGGTCACCAATGCTGGCGCGATCGCTGCTTCCGACCGACTCACCGGCATGTCCAGCGGTGCGACGATCTCCCGTCCTGTCAGCGCCACGTCGCCCAACGCCTACACCATCTCGGCGGGCGACGGCTTCGCGGGCGTGACGGGCTACGGCACGATGACGGGCCAGGTCATTGACATCAGCCCGAGCGGTTCGGGCACCAACCCGATCAACTACCGCAACAGCGGCCTTGAGTTCAGCTTCACCACCCCGATCAACTCGATCGGTTTCGAAGTGGGTGACTGGGGCACCTGCTGCCAGCCCTCGGCGTTGTACATCTCCTTCGACAACGGCGCTCCGATCCGCGTTGGCCTCTCGAGCGTTGGTGGCGACGTGTTCTTCGGCGGCCGCGCCGAAGTGTTCGTTGCAGCCTTCGACGACAGCGGCACCTTCTCGAAGGTGCAGTTCTGGGGTGACGGCGTGGGTGAGTTCCTGGTGGCCGGCGGGACGGTCCGCTACGCCACGCTCGACCAGGGTTCGCTGCCTGGCGTTCCCGAGCCGGGCACTGCCGCCCTGGTCGGCCTGGCATTCCTGGCCGCGGGTGTCGCCCGTCGCCGCCGTCAAGCCTGAACACTGACTGTCTGCTGCTTCGCGCCTGAGGCGTGAAGCAGGACGCGGCAGAAGTTCATCGCCGCCTGATCCGATAGCTCTTCCTGGGCTCGAGGATCAGGCGGTTTTCCTTTGGGGTCCGAAACCGGGAGCGGTCGTCGCAGGGGCTGGGTCGAGTCGGTATCCGGACTGCCGTTGCGCGAACGGCGCGTCTCGTCAGAGACGTCGGAACTACGTCGGTCATATCCCCAAGCAGACAGGCAGGAACTCCCGTGCCAGCCAGGCCGATTGGCGGCCTCTGCGGCATGCGCGCCTTCGTCAGGGCTGGTGCGCGTAGGTGTCGCCACTGACCAGCGGGGTGGCCGCCGGGTAGTCGACAGGGCAGGTGAACGCCGTCGTGCCATCGCCCGCCAACATCACGAGGAAGTTCTGGTTGGCCAGCGAGGTCTTCACCTTGTCGTAGACGTAGGGATGGTCTTCGTTGGTGATGGCGGGTGACCCCGTGCCTACGGCCCCGTTGCTGAGCCGCGAGGTGTACCGGCATACGCGCAGGCGGGCGGGATCGGCATCCGTGGCCGAGGCCGCGAGGTTCAAGCCCGTGAGGTCGGAGCGACCTGACCACTGCGGCGTGGCGGGCAGCGTGACGGGAACGACGCGAATCAGGCAGTAGTACGCCGTGCTGGTCTGCACTACCGACGGCGAGACGGGTGGCACGGCCTCGACGAAACAATCCGGTGTGCCATAGGGGTAGGGGCTGGGTGCCGTGATGGAGACCGCAACACCGACACCGACAGCGGTGCCCGGCGGCGTTTCCGATTCGACCCAGGTCGGCTGGGTCGTGACGGTCGCGAAATTCACGTAGCCCGACAGCAGGCGGGCGTCCACGGTCGAGCAGGCCGTCAGCAGGCAGACCTGCGTGATCACGCCGGTCGCATTATCGAAGACCCAGGTCGTGCCGGTCGGCGCACCCGGCGGGCTGAAAACGCTCGTGCCGCCGCTGGACGGCACGGCCGACCGGGGGATGGAGGCGTGCCGGCCACCGGGCAACTGGCCGGGCGTGCCGCTGCCGGGAATCGCCAGCGATCCACCCAATTCTGGCGCGATACGGTGCACGGTCGTGCTCAGCCGGATCGTCTGTGCCGTGTTCGTCCGGTCCACCCAGTCGATGTCGACGATGACCTGCTTGAACAACTGCCCGTTGCCGATGGCCGGCACCGTCACCGTGCGTGTGTAGGTGGTGTTGGTCCCAGCGATCGTGTCGCTGACCGTCCCGGCGAGCAGGTCGTTGTAGGCCACCTTGCCCGTGACGCTGTTGATCACGGAAAACGCCCGGGCCCGTTCGATGGACTCCTGGGCGAGTCGCACGGCCTCTGACCGTTGGCGCGAGACGTCGGTATTCAGGCGGAGCGAACCCTGCAGGCCCGCAATGCCGAGCATGCCGAACGACATCACCGCCAGCGCAACGAGGGCTTCCACGAGCGACACGCCCCGCTCAACGCCGCGTGAGAGAGTGCACGGCAGGGCAGGCATCGGTTGCTGAGCGTGCGGCGGGGGCCTGCGATCGGCCGGGTTCACGGCACGGCGCTTCATGGATAGTCCTTCCAGCTGCCGGGCACCTTGGCGAAACTGCCCGTACGCCAGCGCAGGTGGGCGAGGATCTCGGGGTCGTACACCGCGGCGAAGGAGGCGTTGCCGCTGATCTGACCTTCACCTGCCATGCCGCCCCGCACCTGACCCGTGCCGGCGGTGGCCCAGTTGGCCGCTTCGCTGTAGACGAACCCGAAGACGTTGATGGGGGCGCTGAAGGTGACGTTGCCGGTCACGACCACCAGCGCCGGGTTGCCCGCTGCACCCACGTCGCCGCCGCCGTCGAAGTCGAGGTTGCCGGGTACCAGGATGGCGCGGCCCGGATTGAAGTTGAGTGCCGTGCGGACGTCGGCTGCGCCGCAGGTGCCCGCGCACGTCAAGGTCACCGCCCCGGGCTGGTTCCAGTAGGTGCCTCGCCAGACACCGAAGACCGATGCGAACATGCGGTCGGTGGTGAACGCTGCCGCCGAGTACCCGGGATCGTTCTCGACCAAGGTGCGCTGGCTCGGCGTACCGGGCGGGCCGCGCAGTACCAGGTTCGTCTGGTTGACCACCCCGCCGGACAGGATGGTGATGCCACTGGCGCCAGGCACGGTGTTGTAGGCCGACAGGGCTGCGCCACCAACGTCGATGTTGCCGCGTGCGGTCAGGGCCGCTTGCGGGGCCGTCTTCAGGGCGCTGGCCAGCGCCACCTGGGCGCAGACGGTGCCGCGACATTCCGTCTCGTCGGCGGGGCGGAAGTCGAGACAGGCGTTGTCCAGGCTGGTGCAGCCATTCACTTCGACGCGGACGATGCCCGGGCGGGTCGGCGGACCAGCGACGTTGGTGGTGTTGACGTTGACGAAACGCACGCGGAACGCCGGGGCATAGCCGGTACCGGCGGGCGCCGCGAGGGCCGACGCCGCCGCCCGCGGGCATTCGCAGGTCCAGGCGTTGGTGGCGCTGTCGAACACGCAGGTCGGCCACACCGGGCCATCACGCACCTGCGGCCGCACGTTGACCATGCCGGTCACGGGATGAATGCCGGGCTCGGTGGCCACGCTCGCGGGCGTTCGAAGGAACTCGAAGTAGCGGTCGCGGAAGCTCGTCTCGGCCAGGGTGAGTGCGTTGGCCGGCTGCGTGGTGGGCGTGCAGGCGTCGGTGATGCGGGGCCCGTTCAGCATCGACAAGGCCCACTCCAGGCCCGCGTCGGCCGCCTCGAAGGCCACCGTCGACCGGTACTGGTTGGCCGAGGTCCGCTGCTCGAAGACGATGTTGCGGCCGGCGTAGGCCGCCACCAGCGAGATGATGAAGAACAGGATCATCACCACGGCCAGCGCGGCGGCCCCGCGCTGGCGCGCAGCGAACGCCGCAGGGGCATGGAAAGTGGTGCGCGCAGCCATGGGGGCGGTCTGGATCAGGCGGGGCAGATGCCCGCCACGTTGATGATCAGTTCGTCGTTGCGCGGCCGCACGATGCTGCGCACCGTGCGCTTCACCGCGGCGTCGTTGGTGGCTTCACCAGCGATGGTGACCGTCAACTCCCGGACCTGCACGCTGGGCCAGCAGTTCGTCGTGCCGTCGGGGCAGAGCTTCGGGCAGGGCATCCTTTGGGGGCCAGCCGCCGGGGTGGGTTCGCTGACATGCCGAGCCGCCACCGTGAAGCCGGTGGACGCCGTGACCTTGAGGGTGTTCTGGTCGGTGAGCGTCTGCCAGACATTCGGGGAGGCCATGAACGTGCGGATGGTTGTTCCGCTCAAGTCGAACGCCGTCTGCGGGTAGGCGCCACCTATGCCGCCAACCCCTCCCCGGTCATACGCGTAGTTCACCGCGGTAGCGGACCCCGCGCTCGGCGTGAGGGTAGTCAGCGTCGGTGGCTTGGCCGAGTAGGGAAGTGTCGGATCGGGCACCCAGACCTGCCGCTCTGAAAGGTTCCAGCCTCCAGACCGGCGCAATTCACGGGTGATGATGTCGGCCGTGGCGCGCATGTCCTGCTGGACTTGAGTTTCAGTCATGAGCCGGCGGTTTCCCGACAGCTGTGTACTCGTCAGCATTGCGGCCGCGGCCACGACAAACAGCCCCACGGCCACGCCCACCAGCACCTCGACCAAGGACAAGCCTCGCTGGCCTCGGCGCGCACCTAGACATTGCCGAAGGCCTGGCTTACCGAGTCGATGGCTCAACACGGCGGAACCTTGATCGTCGAACCTGCGGGTGCGCAGGTGGTCGGACGACCGCTGTACGAAACCACTGCAGCCAGTGTCCGGGAGGCGTCGAGCGAGGTTTGAACCTCGAAACGGTCAGGTTGGGGCGCAACCAAGTCGAAGCTTGCAGCCGGCGTCATCGCCCCCGTGGCGGGGTCGTACGCCATTCGCCAGAACCCGAAATTGGGATTGCTTGTGACCGCCAGGTCGATCTTGTGCCCGAGTGGAATCCGTACCGACCGCAATGCTGTGGTCGTCAGGGGTGCGTCCTTGCACTCTTGCCCCGGCGCATAGTAGCAATCACAAAACGGTGACCAGGGCTTGTTGCGCGTTGTGTCCGAGAAGATGACATAGCACGCATCCGAACTGCCAAAATTGTTGTTGCGCACAAAGATGTGCACCGGTGTCCCCAACCGCGCCGCCTCGCTGCGAGCGAACTGGAGGTCCGTGATCAACTGATCGTGCACACCCCGCAGCCGCTGCATTTCGATCATGCGCGTGAACGAAGGGGCCACCAACGTCAGCACGATGGCCACCAGCGCGATGACGACCATCAGTTCGATGAGCGTCACGCCGGTTCGCCAGGACGGTCGTTGTTGCCATGCTTGCATCACCGGCTCCAGCAACGGTCGGTGGCACTGTAGGTCGGTGCGCCCGAAGCCGACGAACCGTTTTCCATGTTGCCGCCGTTCATGCGCAGGCCCAGCTTGACGCAGGCTCCGTCACTGGCCTGCGACTTGCCCGACACGGCGGTGGCGGTCACCTCGTAGGCGGAGGCGGACGAACTGTCGATCGAGATCGTGTAGTACCCGTTGGAGGACGTGGTGGACAGACCGAGGCCGCCCGGGCTGGCTGTCGGGGCTGCGGTCAGGTTGCTGGCGTAGGCCGAGTTGTTCGCCCGCCAGCGCTCCTGTGCCTGCGCCACCGCATTCAGCGCGGTGAAGGCGTCCGAACGACGTCCCTTGCGGACCGAATCCATGAACGACGGGAACACGAGGGCCGTCAGGATGGCGACGACGGCCACGGCGATCATCAGCTCGATGAGCGTGAACCCGCGAGGCAGGCGCGCTGGGGAAACGGTAGAGGATCGATCAGTTTTCATCGCTGAGGAATTATGGTCAGCGCGCCCCGCGCATTGGCAGTGAGGCGGCGCCGCTTGTCGGGCCGAAGACGCCGCCGGTCTGGCTCACCCCTCGAGTGCGGGGGGGGGGCCTGCGGATGGGCCGACTCCATCGACATCCATCGCCCGGGCTTTTGGCTGGCAGCCCGCCCGTACCTGTTCCTGCGGGATCAGCATCTGGGATAGCCACCGAGTCCCGGCGTGTCCGAGCAGGCGCGCACGCGTCCCATGATATTGACCACCAGTTGGGCCGACTCGCCTTGCCGGTGCTTCACCGACACCGTGGCCGTCGGCGTCACCGTGCCGTTGTGTGGCCAGTAGGCGATGGAGGGCGAATTGCTGGTCACCGACAGCGGCGCGCTCGCGCCGAACACTTGCGTGCGCAAGGCCTCTGCGCCCGGCCTGCAGGCCGGTGCCGCACCCGGCAGGCACCTGCAGTCCTGGGCGCTGCCGGTGTGGATCACATAGCAGGAGACGCCGCCCTGACGTTCGAAGCCGACACGCACGGCCTGGTTGCGCGCCACCGCCAGGCTGCGGGCAAACTGCAGTTCGGTTTCGAGCTGCGCGGTGGCGCCCTCAACATGCCGCCGTGCTGCACTGGCCTCGAACGACGGCAGGCCCAGGCCGAGCAGCACGCCGGCGATGCACACCACGATCAACAGCTCGATGAGGGACAAGCCCCTCTGGGCGCGCCCGGCACGGTGGGATCTGTCGCGTACGGGGATGTCGGCAATGTCGACTTGATGGGGGGTGCTGCAGCTCATGTGTCGGTCTCCTGCGTTGGCGTGGCGCCAATGTAGAAAACCGATGCCGGACGCGCGTCCCCTGGCGGCGGGTTTGTGTGGGGGGCACCGACGGGGGAGCACCCGGGCGTCACCCCTTCGAGGGAGGGCGCGCCGCTCGGACCTTCAGTTCAGATGTCCCGGATGAGCTGCCTGAACTCGTCCACGTCCTCGAACTGCTTGTAGACCGAGGCGAAGCGCACGTACGCCACCTTGTCCAGGCGCTTGAGTTCGCGCATCACCAGTTCCCCCACCCGGGTGCTGGGCACCTCGCGCGCGCCGGTGGCCAGCAGCTTGTCCTGGATGCGCTCGATGGCGGCCTCGACCTGCTCCACGCTCACCGAGCGCTTGTGCAGCGCCAGGTGCATGGACGCGCGGATCTTGGCGAGGTCGAATTCGACCCGCGCGCCGTCCTTCTTGACCACCGCCGGCAGCGCGATCTCGACCCGTTCGTAGGTGGTGAAACGCTTTTCGCAACGCGTGCAGCGGCGCCGCCGCCGGATGACGCCGCCCTCGTCGGACTCCCGGGTCTCGACGACCTGGGTCTCGTCGTGACTGCAGAAGGGGCAGCGCATGCCGGGACGTCGACTTCTGGCCGCGACCGGTCCGCTGCCCGGCCGTTCAGCGGTAGACGGGGAAGTCGCGCGTCAGCGCGGCCACCTTGGCGCGCACGGCGGCGATGTTGGCTTCGTCGTGCGGCTTGTCCAGCACGTCGGCGATCAGGTGTGCGGTCTGCTGCGCCTGCTCTTCCTTGAAGCCGCGCGTGGTCATCGCCGGCGAGCCGAGGCGGATGCCGCTGGTGACCATGGGCTTCTGCGGGTCGTTGGGGATGCCGTTCTTGTTGCAGGTCATGTGGGCGGTGCCCAGGATGGTCTCGGCCTCCTTGCCCGTCAGTCCCTTGGGCCGCAGGTCCACCAGCATGACGTGGCTCTCGGTGCGGCCCGAGACGATGCGCAGGCCACGCTGCACCAGCGTTTCTGCCAGCACTCGGGCATTGGCCACGACCTGCTGCTGGTAGACCTTGAAGTCGGCGCCCAGCGCTTCCTTGAAGGCCACGGCCTTGCCGGCGATGACGTGCATCAGCGGGCCGCCCTGGATGCCGGGGAAGATGGCGCTGTTGATCTTCTTGGCGATGGCCTCGTCGTTCATCACGATGATGCCGCCGCGCGGGCCGCGCAGGCTCTTGTGCGTGGTGCTGGTGACCACGTCGGCATGCGGCACGGGGTTGGGGTAGACGCCCGCGGCGATGATGCCGGCGTAGTGCGCCATGTCCACCATGAAGATCGCGCCGACGGCCTTGGCCACGCGGGCGAATCGCTCGAAGTCGATGTGCAGGCTGTAGGCGGAGGCGCCGGCGATGATCAGCTTGGGCTTGTGCTCGTGGGCCAGGCGCTCCATGGCGTCGTAGTCGATGGCCTCGTTCGCGTCCAGCCCGTAGCTCACCACCTTGAACCACTTGCCGCTCATGTTCAGCGGCATGCCGTGCGTGAGGTGGCCGCCTTCAGCCAGGCTCATGCCCATGATGGTGTCGCCCGGTTGCAGCAGCGCGAAGAACACCGCCTGGTTGGCCTGTGATCCGGAGTTGGCCTGCACGTTGGCGAACTGAGCGCCGAACAGCTGCCTGCAGCGGTCGATGGCCAGCTGCTCCACCACGTCGACGTGTTCGCAGCCCCCGTAGTAGCGCTTGCCGGGGTAGCCCTCGGCGTACTTGTTGGTGAGCTGAGAGCCCTGCGCGGCCATCACGGCAGGGCTGGTGTAGTTCTCGGAGGCAATGAGCTCGATGTGCTCTTCCTGCCTGCGGTTCTCCGCCTGGATCGTGGCGAAGATCTCGGGGTCGATGGCGGCGAGCGTGTGCTGGGTACGGTCGAACATGGCAGTCCTGATCCTGAGGATGACGGGCCTTCGCGCGCGGGGCCGGCAAAGCGGCTCCGCCGAGGGCTGCCCAGGCGAACGGCTGACGCCGCGCCGGGGTTCGGCACGGCCTGCGTTTCCCGGTGGTGGCCCACCTCGGGCGCCGGGCCCCGAGGGGCCTGCCCTATCGCCAGTTGCGCAGGCGGCCAGTGTAGCTCGGGCCTTTTGAAGGCGCCGGGCGGCTCAGCGCAGCAGGGCGATCTGCTCCGACGTGTCGACCGACTTGTCTGCAGGCAGCGGTGCCGCCGGGGTCACGCTGGCATCCTTCAAGGCCGGCGGCGGGGGCAGCACCGCCTGTGCGTTCACGGGCACCGTCTTGCCATCGGCCACGCTGCGCAGCAGGCCCTGCTCACCGAGCACGCGCCCCACATAACCGCCGTCGGTGTCGAGCAGCGCAGCGCCGACGTAGTAGCGCAGTCCATCGTGCAGGCTGCCGGCCCGGGCAATGCACTCCTTGAGCACCTGCACACCGACGCGCAGGTTGGTCACCGGGTCGAAGGCGGCGTGGTTGCCGCCGAAGGCCTCGTACTTGTCGTCGTGCACCCGCGTCATCACCTGCATCAGGCCTTGCGCGCCGACCGAGCTCTGGGCGAAGGGGTTGAAGCTCGATTCGATGGCCATGATGGCCAGGATCAGGGTCGGATCGAGGCCGGCGCGCTGGCCGATGTGCCAGGCTTCCTGCACGAGGCGGCTGATCGGCTCCGGAGCCACCTTGTAGCGACGGGCGATCCAGTGCGTCACGGCCGCCTGTTCGCGGTTCAGTTCCTTGGGATTGGCGGCAGTGGCACGCAGCACGGCGTCGGGCTCGGCCACCGTGGCCAGCACGTCGCCCGATTGCAGCGACCGTTCCTCGTGCCGCGACTGCAGCCAGTCCAGCGCCACCGTTTCCACCTCGTGCCGGAGGTCGGCACGGCCCGAGGCGACGATCAGCAGGGCCACCACGGCCAAGCCCACCAGCGCCAGCATGTTGTGACTGATCTCCAGCAGGCCGTTGCCGACGTCGCGGACGAAAACTCCGGCCGATCGGGCCACGGCGCGCTGCGCCTGGCGCAGCGTGTCAAAGGCATTCATTGCATCCTCCTGCGGCCGCTCGGCGCATGGCGGCCCCATGGACCGTCCGTTGCGGAGCGACTGTGATAATCGATCGACCCACCGGGTGACCTGCGCTGCAGGCCCATCACCGGCTGTCTCGACACCCGCCAGGGTCCGACGATGGTGTCGGAAGTGGTCAAGGGTAAACCCTGAAATCTAGGGACTGGCCGAATTCTAGGGAACGGCCTAATACGCGGTCAAGAATATGAAACTTGCGAGTTACGCCTTTTCTGTATGAAGTACGCCGACCTCCGCGACTTCATGGCCCAGCTCGAACGGCTCGGAAAGCTGAAGAAAGTGGCCGATCCAGTGTCGCCACGGCTGGAAATGACGGCTGTTGGCGACCAACTGCTGCGATCCGAAGGCCCGGCGGTGCTGTTCGAGCGGCCGCGGGGTTACAACATTCCCTGCCTGATCAACCTCTTCGGCACCCCCGAACGGGTGGCCCTGGGCATGGGCGCGTCGTCCACGGCCGAGCTGCGCGACGTCGGACGCCTGCTGGCGGCGCTGAAGGAGCCGGAGGCGCCGCGCGGCTTGAAGGACACCGGCCGGCTGCTTCACATGGCCAAGGCCGTGTGGGACATGAAGCCCGCCGTGGTGCGCCGGCCGGCCAGCCAGGAGGTCGTGCTGCAAGGCGGCGACGTCGACCTGGCTGCCCTGCCCGTACAGACCTGCTGGCCGGGCGACGCCGGCCCGCTGATCACCTGGGGCCTGGTGATCACCCGCGGCCCCCAGACGGTGGCTCAGCCCCGTCATCGGCAGAACCTGGGCATCTACCGCCAGCAGGTCATCGGCAAGAAGCAGGTCATCATGCGCTGGCTGGCCCACCGCGGCGGCGCCCTCGACTTCCGCGACTTCGCCCGTGCCAACCCGGGCCAGCCGTTCCCGATCGCCGTGGCGCTGGGCGCCGACCCGGCGACGATCCTGGGCGCCGTGACGCCGGTGCCCGACTCTCTGTCCGAGTACCAGTTCGCAGGCCTGCTGCGTGGCAGCCGCACCGAACTGGCCGAGTCCGGCGTCGGGGAGGGGGCCTTGAAGCTGCAGGTGCCGGCGAGCGCCGAGTTCGTTCTCGAGGGCCACATCCCGCCAGCGGACAAGGGCTTCGAAGGGCGGAGCGAGCTGGGCGTGCCGCTGGCGGAGCGAGGCGGGTACCTGCACGCGCTGGAAGGTCCCTTCGGCGACCACACCGGGTACTACAACGAGCAGGACTGGTTCCCCGTGTTCGAGATCGACCGCATCACGCACCGGCGCGACCCGATCTACCACACCACCTACACCGGCAAGCCGCCCGACGAGCCCGCCGTGCTCGGCGTGGCGCTGAACGAAGTCTTCGTGCCCATCCTGCAGAAGCAGTTTCCGGAGATCGTCGACTTCTACCTGCCGCCGGAGGGCTGCAGCTACCGGCTGGCCGTGATCTCCATCAAGAAGAGCTACCCGGGCCACGCCAAGCGCGTGATGTTCGGGCTGTGGAGCTTCCTGCGGCAGTTCATGTACACGAAGTTCATCGTGGTGACCGACGACGATGTCGACATCCGCGACTGGAAGGAAGTGATCTGGGCCATCACCACGCGCATGGACCCGGTGCGCGACGCCACGCTGGTGGAGAGCACGCCGATCGACTACCTCGACTTCGCGTCGCCCGTCAGCGGCCTGGGCGGCAAGATGGGATTGGACGCGACCAACAAGTGGCCCGGCGAGACCTCGCGCGAATGGGGGCGCAGCATCCGTATGGACGCCGAGGTGACGGCGCGCGTGCAGGGCCTGGTCGATCGGCTGATGGCGCCCTGAGGCACCAGCCGGGGCCACCAGGACCCGCCGGCCCTGTTGCAAGTTTTCGCTTGCCAAGGCGCACGGGCCGTCCTATTCTGGAGGCGCCTGATGGATCAGGCACCCAAGACGGCGCAGTCACTGCGCGTCAGGTGCGTCGGACCCCTACCTCTGAAGCACCACTGGTGACCCAGGTCACCCGCCCCCCTGGCCGGCAACGGTCCAGGGGGTTTCGCTTTCAGGGGCCGCTCCGCGCGCACGCGGCCCCTGGCCGAAGGCCCGAGCGATCAGGGCGTACGAGCGCCGCCGTACCGCGGGATCGTGCGCCCAGGTGTTGATGACGATCTCCTGCAGATCGAACGCGTCGGCCAGTGCCGTGATCTTCTGCGCCACCTGCTCGCCCGTGCCCACCATCGCCTTGCGCCGGGTGGCCTGCACCATCGGCAGATCCTCGGCCGCGAAGCCGCGCGCCGCGATGTCGTCGGGTCGCTGCAGCGGCCCCAGCATGCCGCGCTGGCGGTCGATGCGCCAGCGCTCTCGGCTCAGCGCGTGGTGGCGCGCTTCTTCTTCGGTGTCCGCAGCCAGCGCCCACACGCACAAGGTCCCCTGGCGCTGCGGGTGACGTGCGCTGGGACGGTAGAGCTGCCGGTACAGACCCATGGCCTCTTCGGCGCCCTGGCCGTCCATGAAGAAGTAGGCAAAGGCGTAGGGCAGGCCCAGGTGGGCCGCCAGCCGTGCGCCGTAGTCCGACGAGCCCAGCACCCAGATCTCGGGCACGCGGCTGAAGTCGTCGGCGCGCGTGGTGGGCGGTCGCGGGTGGGCGTGGATGCCCTGGTGCCGGTGGCCGGCCAGCCAGGCCTGCAGCTCGACGATCTGGTCGGGGAAGTGCTCTGCCGCCATCCCCGCGTTGGGGTTCAACACCATCGCCGTGCGCATGTCGGCGCCCGGCGCGCGGCCCACGCCGAGGTCGATGCGGCCTGGGGCCAGCGCGTCCAGCACGCGAAACTGTTCCGCCACCTTCAGCGAGGAGTAGTGCGGCAGCATCACCCCGGCGCTGCCGATGCGGATGTGCTGCGTGCGTGCGGCGATGGCCGCCATCAGGATCTCGGGCGCCGTGCCGACGATGGTCGGCAGGCTGTGGTGCTCGCTGACCCAGAACCGGTGGTAGCCCAGGGCCTCGCAGTCCTCGGCCAGCGAGAGGGTGTCGCGCAGGGCGTGGTCTTCGCCGCGGCCGGCGGTCGAGATGGACTGGTCCAGGACAGACAGCTTCAGGCTCATGCGCCCATGCTACAGGGGCCCCCGGGCGCGCCCGGGGGCTCAGACCACGGCGGTGACGAGGTCCTGGCGCACGGCACCGGCCGACAGCCCGGCGCGGATCATCGCGGCAGCCTTCTCGCCGATCATGATGGTGGGCGCGTTGGTGTTGCCGCTGACGATGCGCGGCATGACCGACGCGTCGACCACGCGCAGCCCCTGCACGCCGTGCACCTTCAACTCGGCGTCCACCACGTCCATCGGCCCCGGGCCCATGCGGCAGGTGCCCACCGGGTGGTACTCGGTGTCGGAGTTGCGGCGGATGAAGCGCTCGATCTGTTCGTCGGTCTGTGCCGCTGCCAGCTCGGGCAGTTCCTTGCCGCCGAAATCGGCCAGCGCGGGCTGCTGCAGGATGTGCCGCAGTTGCCTGAAGCCGCGCTTCATCAGCGCCATGTCCCTCGGGTCGGCGAAGAAGTTCGGGTCGATGGCGGGTGCTGCAGTGGGATCGCCGCTGGCCAGCCGCAGGCGGCCGCGGCTCTCGGGCCGCAGGGGGCACAGATGGCAGGTGTAGCCGTAGCCGAAAGGCAGCTTTCGTGCGTGGTCGATCAGCTTGGTGATCACGAAATGCAGCTGCAGGTCCGGCACCGGCTCCTCGGGGCGGCTCTTGAAGAAGGCACCGGCCTCGGCGATGTTGCTGGTGAGCACGCCGGTGCGGTGGCGCATCCACTCGAAGGCGCCTGCGATCATGCGCGGTGAACCGCCGGGCGAGACCGTGAAGGTGTCGGTCAGGCGCGGGGCGTCCACCACGTGCGTCATGCTGATGTGGTCGTGCAGGTGCTCGCCCACACCGGGCAGGTCGTGCACGACGGCGATGCCATGCTGCTGCAGGTGGGCGCCCGGACCGATGCCAGACAGCATCAGCAGCTGCGGCGACTGCAGCGCCCCTGCGCTGAGGATCACCTCGCGTCGCGCCTGCAGCCGCTCGAACTGCCGGCCGACCTGCACCTCGACACCGGTGGCGCGTCGGCCGTCCATGGTGATGCGCAGCACGCGCGCATGCGTCTTGACCGTGAGATTGGGGCGGCCCAGGTGCGGGGTGAGGTAGGCCTTGGCCGCGCTGCAGCGCTCGCCGGCTCTCTGCGTGACCTGGTACAGGCCCACGCCTTCCTGCGAATCGCCGTTGAAGTCGGGGTTCAAGGGCAGGCCGGCTTGCTGCGCGGCTTCCACGAACAGCCTGGCCGTGCGGCTGGGACTCTGCAGGTCCATCACGTTGAGCGGCCCGCCGGTGGCATGGTGCGTGCCGGCACCGCGCTCGTTGTGCTCGGCCTTCAGGAAGAAGGGCTCGACGTCGTTCCAGCCCCAGCCGGGATTGCCCTGGGCAGCCCAGTGGTCGTAGTCCTCGCGCTGGCCGCGGATGTAGATCATGGCGTTGATCGAACTCGATCCGCCCAGGCCCCTTCCGCGCGGCTGGTAGCCCAGGCGTCCGCCCAGGCCTGGCTGCGGCACGGTGTCGAACGCCCAGTTGTGCTTCCACCCCTTGAGCATGCCCCCGGCCACGATGCCCACCGGGCACTGGATCAGCACGCTGGCATCGGTCGGGCCAGCTTCCAGCAGGCAGACCTGCACCTGGGGATCCTCGCTGAGCCGCGAGGCCAGCACGCAGCCGGCCGAGCCGCCGCCGATGATGATGTAGTCGAACATGTGGTCGGATGGGTTCCGCCCGGCGCGGACCGCCTGGCTTCGCGATCCATCATAGACACGCGGCAGGGCGTGGATCGGGGGCGGCTCTCTAATCGAACCGCAGGCGGACTGCGGGTCGATCGGCACGCCGACGGTGCCGATCCAGGCTATGCCGCGAGCGCGCGTTCGGCCGCGCTCAGCTCGATCGGCTGACCGTGCGGCGTTCGCGCTGCCGCGGCCTCCCAGGCATGTTCCAGAGCGTGCAGGCGCTCGCTGTCGGCCAGGCCCTTGGCGATGACGAGGCGTTCCAGCGCGTCGAGCCAGTGCGTGTAGTAGGTGTCGCCGTGGTCGGGGTCGCCGCCCTGCTGGGCACGGCGGATAGCGTCTGTCAGGGCGGCGGCCCATTCGGTCCAGGTGAATGCGCCGCGCTCGTGCAGTGCCAGGGCCAGGGCGAAGGCCTGGGCCTGCCAGGGCGCGCTGAACACCGGGCCGACGTCGTTGCGGGGCAGGCCGGGCAGGTCGCAGGCGGGGTGGTCGGCGCCGACGCCAGGAGCGTGCTGCGTCACGTGCGACCTGCCGCTTCGAGGTAGGGTTCCCAGGCGTCGACGCTCACCTTCAGACCCGGTTCCGCGTCAGGGCCCCAGAGCTCGGCGCCTTCGAATTCCACGGTGTAGAGCCAGGTCGGTGATTCATCCCAGGTGCCGTCGGCCTTCGCGACGGCGTGGCGATCGGCAAAGACGTGGCAGCCATGCACCAGCGTGACCGTTCCCGTGTGCCCACGTACATAGCGGGGCAGGCGCGTGTGTCCCGCCGGGTGAAGGTTGGCTGCGCGAACGGCATCGCCGACCGCGAAGCGTGCCGCACCGACGGCCGCGCGGCCGGTGGGCGTGCCGCGCTTCAAGGCGGCGTCCACGGCGTCGGCGTGCAGGGCGCGCACGGCGGGGCGGGCCGGTTGAAGTGCACGGCCGGCCGCCAGTTCCTCGGCGCTGATCAGGCCGCGTGCCGTCATCAGCCGCTCCAGGCCGCGGATCCAGATCTCGTAGTAGCTCGAACCCAGGTAGGTGGCCGGCGGCAGGCTCTCGCGCGCGGAGCGGGAGGTGTCGATGTTCCACTGGCCCGTGGCGCCCATGGCCAGTGTCAGGCCGAGGGCCCGGCGTTCCCACGCGGCGTGGAACAGCGGCTCGTGCACTTCCAATGGCAGCGGCCCGAAGCCGTGCATGCCGCCCATGTCGTGCACGCCATTCATCGGGCAGATCCCGCGGTGGCCTGGCTGGCCAGGCCGGTGCCGATCATCGAGTCTCGGGTCACCAGCGCGGCCAGCTGCTCTTCGCTCCAGCCCTCGGTGCCGGTCGGGCGTTCCGGGATGACGAGGTAGCGCACCTCGGCCGTGGAGTCCCACACCCGCACCTGTTGCCGTGCCGGCAGCGTGACGCCGAACTCGGCCAGCACCGCGCGCGGCTCGCGCACCGCGCGGGAGCGGTAGGCGGCGGACTTGTACCAGACCGGCGGCAGGCCCAGCACCGGCCATGGGTAGCAGGAGCACAACGTGCACACCACCATGTGGTGCTGCTCGGGCGTGTTGAAGACGGCGACCATGTGCTCGCCCTGGCGACCGCTGTAGCCCAGCGAGGCGATCGCCGTGGTGGCGTCCTGCCGCAAGGCGTCGGCAAAGGCAGGGTCCGCCCAGGCCCTGGCCACCACGCGCGCGCCGTTGTGCGGCCCCACGTGCACTTCGTAGGTCTCGATGAGACGGTCGACTGCGGCCGCGTCAACGTAGCCCTTCTCGACGAGGAGCGTTTCGAGCGCGCGCACGCGCAGGTCCATCTCGCCGAGGTGGGAGTGGTCGTGCGCGTGATCGGGGTCATGGTCGTGCGCCGCCGCGCCGGCCGCCGTGGTGGGGTTCGATGCCATGCAGCCCAGTTTACGGCGTGATGTGGAAGGTCCGGTTCCTGCAGATAATGCGACCCCGCCTCGGCCGCCCCACCGGCCGCACCGGCGGCGACAGGGCCTAGGGCTGCGCGTGTACCCGCGCGGCCGGAACTGCCCGGCAACGGCGCCCACCCGGCGACCAGGGAGACATGCTTGTTCAAGACTTTCGAGAGGCTCGTGCCGTCCTACCCGGACGCCTTGCCGCCCCCGCCGCCGAAGACCTTCTTCGCCTTCCTGTGGGAGTGCTCGAAAGGTGCCCGGCCCTACCTGCTGGCGGTGACGCTGCTCACCGCCGCGATCGGCGCATTCGAGGCCTATCTGTTCAGCATGATGGCCCGCGTGGTCGACCTGCTGGGCAGCACGCCGCCGGCCGAGCTGTGGACGCGCGAGAAGGGCACCATGCTGGCCTTGAGCGCCGTGCTGGTGGGCAGCGTCTTCGTGGTGGCGTTCCAGGCGCTGTTCAAGTACCAGTCGGTGTTCGGCAACTTCCCGATGCGGCTGCGCTGGAACTTCCATCGCCAGATGCTCGAACAGAGCCTCGGCTTCTATGGTGACGAGTTCGCCGGCCGCATCGCCACCAAGGTCATGCAGACCGCGCTGGCCGTGCGCGACACCTGGCTGATCTTCGCGGACATCATGGTCTACGTGGTGATCTACTTCGTCACCCTGGTCGCGATCGTCGGCGGCTTCGACGCCTGGCTGATGGCGCCCTTCCTCGGCTGGCTGGCGCTGTACATGGTGACGCTGTGGTACTTCGTGCCGCGCCTGGGCAAGATCGCGCAGGCCCAGGCCGACGCCCGTTCGCTGATGGTCGGCCGCGTGACCGATGCCTACACCAACATCGCGACGGTCAAGCTGTTCTCGCACGCGCATCGCGAGGCCCACTTCGCCCGTGGGGCGATGCAGGAGTTCATGGTCACGGCCTATGCGCAGATGCGCCTGGTGACCGGCTTCGAAACCGTCAACCAGGTGCTCAGCGTCGGGTTGGTGGCAGCCACCAGCGGCGTGGCGCTGTGGCTGTGGACGGGAGGCGCGGTCGGCGTGGGCGCGGTGGCCGCCGCCACCGCCATGGCGTTCCGGCTGAACGGCATCTCGCACTGGGTGATGTGGGAAATGGCGTCGCTGTTCGAGCACATCGGCACCGTGCAGGACGGCATGCAGACGCTGTCCAGGGCGCGCAGCATCGTCGACCGTCCCGGCGCCGGCGAACTGCGGGTGTCCAAGGGCGAGGTGACGTTCGACCGCGTCACCTTCGGCTATGGCGGCGATCGCAAGGTCATCGAGGACTTCAGCCTCACCATCCGGCCGGGCGAGAAGATCGGCCTGGTGGGCCGGTCGGGTGCGGGCAAGAGCACGGTCGTCAACCTGCTGCTGCGCCTGTACGACGTGCAGCAGGGGCGCATCCTCGTCGACGGGCAGGACATCGCCGGCGTGACCCAGGACAGCCTGCGCAGGCATGTGGGCATGGTGACCCAGGACACGTCGCTGCTGCACCGCTCGGTTCGCGACAACATCCTCTACGGCCGCCCCGACGCCGGGGACGTCGACATGCAACGCGCGGCAGAACGTGCCGAAGCGCACGACTTCATCCAGGGACTGAGCGACGCCAAGGGGCGTCGTGGCTACGACGCGCACGTCGGCGAGCGCGGCGTGAAGCTCTCGGGGGGGCAGCGCCAGCGCATCGCCATCTCGCGCGTCATGCTCAAGGACGCGCCCATCCTGCTGCTGGACGAAGCCACCAGTGCGCTGGACAGCGAGGTCGAGGCCGCCATCCAGCAGAGCCTGTACCGGCTGATGGAGGGCAAGACGGTGGTGGCCATCGCGCACCGCCTGTCGACCATCGCCGCGATGGACCGGCTCGTCGTGATGGACCGCGGGCGCATCGTCGAGCAGGGCGACCACCGGTCGCTGCTGGCCGCAGGCGGCATCTATGCGCGGCTCTGGGAGCACCAGAGCGGTGGATTCCTGGGCGAGGACGCGGGCGAAGGGGCCGCCTGAGCGCTGCCGGGGCCGTCGGCTACTGCTTCTGCATCTCGGCCGGCTGCGTCTCGGCGTACTGGTGAGCCATCGTGGCCAGGGAGGCCGGCATGGTGTTGGGCCAACCGCTGGCTGGCGCCATGTCGATGTGCATCATCGGCTGCGTCGGCTCGTCTTCCAGCAAGGGCAGGTCGACCGTCCGGGTGCGCAGGACCGCGGGCGCCGCCGCAGCGGCGGCAGGGGCAGCCACGGACGCCGCGCGGGTGGCCTGCAGCGCGGCCGGATCGACGGACGAGGTCGGCGACACGCCGGGTGTCGATCGTGCGCTTCGTGACTTCTGACCGCGGGCCGCACGGCGTGCGCGTTCCCGAGCGCTCCGGCGCACCCAGGCCGCACCGACGGCCAGCACCGCCAGGCCGACCACGGTGGCCACCAGCAGCAGCACGAGAGCGAAGATTTGCATGGCGTCCATCGGGGGCTTATCGGCATGGCACCGCCCGGACTTGAATTGCGGGGTGATGGCCCGCTGATTCAAGTCGGTGCAGCGGCATGCCGAAACCCCGATGCAGGGTGTGGCCTCGTCATCCCTGACTGGAGAACGCATGTCCTTTCAATCCGCCTATTCGCAACTCACCGCCCTGATCATCGACGACATGCAAACGCAGCAGACCACGCTGCGCGGGCAGTTGCAGATGCTGCAGATCAGCCGCATCGACGTCGCCGGCACGGCCGACGACGCCGTGCGCATGCTCAAGGCCCGCACCTACGGCCTCGTGCTGTGCGACTACAACCTCAACCAGAAATCGGACGGCCAGCAGATCCTGGAGTTCATGCGCGAGGGCGGCCTGTTGCCACCCGAGACGCTGTTCTTCATGGTCACCGCCGAGAACTCCTACGCCGCGGTGGCCTCGGCCAGCGAGCACAAGCCCGATGCCTACCTGCTGAAGCCCGTCACGGTGGGCGACATCGAGGAGCGCCTGAAGACGCAGCTCGAGCGCCGCAACGCGCTGATGCCCCTCCACCAGTGCCTGGGACGTTCCGACCTGGCGGGTGCGCTGGTGGCCGCCGATGCGCTGATCGGCAAGCAGGACCGCTGGACCATGCACGCCCTGCAGATCAAGGCGCAGACGCTGTTGCAGCTGGCCCGACACGACGAGGCCTCGGCGATCTACAGCAAGGTGCTGGGCATCCGTCCCGGCCTGATCTGGGCGCAGATCGGCATGGCCCGGGCACAGCGCGCGGCCGGCAACCTCGAAGAAGCCAAGGCATTGGCCAACGACATCATCCGCACCAAGGAGGGCGAGAAGAACGTCGAGGCCTACGATGTGGTGGCGCAGTGCCTGGAAGCCCAGGGGGACCTGGAAGGCGCCTTGTGGACCCTGCGCGATTGCGCCACGGTGATGCCGTCGGCACGGCGCCAGCGCATCCTGGGCGAAGCCGCCTACCGCAATGGCGACCTGGAAACGGCCAAGGAATGCTTCGGCAAGCTGACCAAGGCCACCAAGGGCTCGATCACCGCGCAGTCGCAGGACACCCTGGCACTGGCGCAGGTGCAGGTCGACACCGGTGACGCTGTCGCCGCACTGGCCCTGCTGGATGCGGCCGTGCCACAGAACCGCCACGACCCGCAGTTCGCCAACATGGCAATGGCGGTCAAGGCCCAGGCCCAGGTGAAGACCGGCGACCTGAAGGGCGCCGAGGCCACGCTGCTGCGCGCGCGCCAGACCATGCGCCGCGCCAAGGCCGACTTCGGTACCGTGGCGCTGGCCAAGGCCGAACTGCTGGCGGGCAACGAGGACGCCGGCCTGAAGCTGCTGGCCACCGCGGTGAGCGCCGACCACGAGAATCCGCGCGTCAAGCAGCTCATCGGCAACGTGCTGCGCGACACCGGGCGCGAGCACATGTTGCAGCAGGTCATCGACGCGGCGGTCAGCGGGCTCAACACCAAGGTGTCCGACGCCAAGGCGCTGTTCCGCAACAGTCAGATCGACGAGGCGCTGGCGGCCATCGAGGCCGCGCTGCGCGAGTACCCGGAAAATACCGGCGTGCTGCTGCAGGCTGCGCAGATGAGTTGCATGTCGCTGCGTCTGAAGAAGCAGCCCAACGTCGCCGTGTCCGAGCGGGTGCGTGCCTACCTGACCCGGCTGGACAGCCTGTTGCCCGGCAGCGACCGCGTGGCGCAGATGCACCGCTACTACCGCGAGACCCTGGCCGGCCTGAAGGCACCCGGCGCGGTCGGGCAGGCGGCCTGAGCCCGGCCACCATGACCGACCGGGACGCGCCGCCATGAGCCCTGAACTGGCCGCGCTGGCCGTGCACGACCTGAAGAACGCCCTGGGCGTGCTCGATGGGCAGCTCGAATCGCTGGAGGCCGCCCCGACGCGGGACGCGGCACGCAGCGCGCGGCTGCACTGCGCCCACCTGCGGCGCGAACTGGTGGCCTTCCTCACGCTGTACCGCGGTGAAGCACTGCGTGCCGTGGTCGACGACGAATCGCCGCGCGGCGTGCTCGAAGCCGCGCAGCGCCAGGCAGCGGCCTCGGTCAAGGTGCACGTGGCGGTCGAGGTGGCCCCCGACGTGCCCGCGTTCTGGTACTTCGACGCCCGCCTGGTGCGGCTGGCGCTGGACGCCGCGCTGCACAACGCGTGCCGCTATGCCCGGACCCGCGTGACGCTCGGCGCAGCGCTGCGCGGGAGCGATCTGGTGCTGTCGGTGGACGACGATGGCCCCGGGCTGGCCGCGGAGGCCACCGGGGACGCCTGGTCCACGGGCCTGGGCACCGAGCTGTGCCGCGCCGTGGCCCGGGCTCACGAGCTGCAGGGCCGCGCAGGCGACGTGGGCCTGTTCGATCGCGCCGAAGGCGGCGCCCGCTTCGAGCTGGTGCTGCCCTAGTGTCGCCAGGGCGGCCTGCGGCTATTCCCGCGTGCCGCACCGGACAAGCCGGCGCGCCGTGACAATAGCGGGTTGTTCCCTGGGTCCACCATGTCTGCCACCACTCTCGCGCCACCGCGTCCGCCGAAGGCCCTGACCGCCTACCGTCCGTTCTGGGCCAAGCGCTTCGGGCCGGCGCCGTTCCTGCCGATGAGCCGCGCCGAGATGGAGGCGCTGGGCTGGGACAGCTGCGACGTGATCATCGTCACCGGCGACGCCTACGTCGACCACCCGAGCTTCGGCATGGCGGTGATCGGTCGCACGCTGGAGGCGCAGGGCTTCCGCGTCGGCATCATCGCGCAGCCCGACTGGCAGTCGGCCGATCCCTTCAAGGCGCTGGGCAAGCCCAACCTGTTCTTCGGCGTCACCGCCGGGAACATGGATTCGATGATCAACCGCTACACGGCCGATCGGAAGATCCGCAGCGACGACGCCTACACGCCCGGCGGCGAAGGCGGCAAGCGGCCCGACCGCAGCTCGCTGGTCTACGCGCAGCGCTGCAAGGAAGCCTGGAACGACGTGCCCATCGTGCTGGGCGGCATCGAGGCCTCGCTGCGCCGCATTGCGCACTACGACTACTGGCAGGACAAGGTGCGGCGTTCGCTGCTCGTCGACAGCAAGGCCGACCTGCTGCTGTACGGCAATGCCGAGCGCGCCATCATCGAGATCGCGCACCGCCTGGCGGCGCGCGAGCCGGTCGAGCGCCTCACCGACGTGCGCGGCACGGCCTTCGTGCGCCGCAGCGACGACCCCGACGCTGCCGGCTGGTTCGAGATCGACTCCACCGAGGTCGACCGCCCGGGGCGCGTCGACGAGCACATCAACCCCTACCTGACGACGGCCGAGGCGGCAGCGTCCGTGGGCGAGACCTGCGCGAAGGAAGCGGGGGGCGCGCCGCCGCCGGCCGAAGCGACGGTGGCGATGCCCGTTTCGCGCAAGACCGGTGCGGTGAAGATGCCGCCGCGCGAACGCACCGTGATCCGGCTGCCGGCCTACGAGAAGGTGCGCGCCGATGCCGTGCTCTATGCCCACGCCAACCGCGTGCTGCATCTGGAGACCAACCCCGGCAACGCGCGCGCCCTGGTGCAGCGCCATGGCGACGGTGCCGCCGCGCGGGACGTGTGGATCAACCCGCCGCCCATCCCGCTGGCGATGGCCGAGATGGACCACGTCTTCGACCTGCCCTATGCGCGCAGCCCGCACCCGAGCTACGCCGACCCGACCAAGATCCCGGCCTGGGAGATGATCCGCTTCAGCGTGAACATCATGCGCGGCTGCTTCGGCGGCTGCACCTTCTGCTCGATCACCGAGCACGAGGGCCGCATCATCCAGAGCCGCAGCGAAGACTCGATCATCCGCGAGATCGAGGACATCCGCGACAAGGTCAAGGGCTTCACCGGCGTCATCAGCGACCTCGGCGGCCCGACGGCCAACATGTACCGCATCGGCTGCAAGAGCACCGAGATCGAGGCCGCCTGCCGCAAGCCGAGCTGTGTCTACCCCGGCATCTGCCCGAACCTGAACACCGACCACGGACCGCTCATCAAGATCTACCGCCGCGCGCGGGCGCTGCGCGGCGTGAAGAAGATCCTGATCGGCTCGGGCCTGCGCTACGACCTCGCCGTGCAGTCGCCCGAGTACGTGAAGGAGCTCGTCACGCACCACGTCGGCGGCTACCTGAAGATCGCGCCCGAGCACACCGAAGGCGGCCCGCTGTCGAAGATGATGAAGCCCGGCATCGGCAGCTACGAGCGCTTCAAGCAGATGTTCGAGAAGTTCAGCGCCGAGGCCGGCAAGAAGCAGTACCTCATCCCCACCCGGGCACCAGCGACGAGGACATGATGAACTTGGCGCTGTGGCTGAAGAAGAACGGCTTCAAGGCCGACCAGGTGCAGACCTTCTACCCGAGCCCGATGGCCACGGCCACGGCGATGTACCACACCGACCTCAACCCGCTGAAGGGCATCAGCCGCGACCCGGCGCGCGCCGAGAAGGTCGACATCGTGCGCGGCGACCGCCGGCGCCGGCTGCACAAGGCCTTCCTGCGCTGGCACGACGCCAACAACTGGCCGCTGCTGCGCGAGGCGTTGAAGAAGATGGGCCGTGCCGACCTCATCGGCAATGGCAAGCACCACCTGATCCCGACCTTCCAGCCGGCCACCGATGGCGGCTACCAGAGCGCGCGTCGCAAGAACTCGACGCCTGCCGGTGCGCGGCCGAGCGCGGTCGCACCGGGGCGGATCCTGACGCAGCACACCGGCCTGCCGCCGCGGGACACGGGGTCGTCGCCCGCACCACGTCGGGGCCCCGCACCCGCTGTGAAGGGCCGTGCAGGCGCTGCGGCGGCCGCACAGGGCCCGAAGAAGGGCCCGCGGCGGCCCTGATCCGGGCTGCCGAAGAGGCGCGAGAAAAGCAAAGGGCCACCTTGCGGGTGGCCCTCGACGCTACCGCCAGGGCCCCGGCGGGGTGCCTTGCGGATCAACGGCGCCGGTCACGGGTTCCGGTACTCCGCCCAGTGTTGCGGTAGGTTGTCGCCATCGACGAGAAGTATTGTGCGGGCGGCGGCCGACTTCGGTGCCCCGAAGAGGCGGGCGAAGCGCGCCCAGTTCCCGGCAGCGTCAATCCCGGTCCGCGCTGCCCCTGTGCGGGCGTCGTGACGCGCTCAGCGCACGCCCTGCCGCTGCACGTAGTCGGTGGCCAGTTCCCTGCCCAGCGTGGCCGGCACCAGCCTGTCGAGATGGCGCTGCGTGTTCGGGTACTCCTGCTGGTGCGTGTACAGCGTCGCGCCGATGCGCGCCGGACGGCCTGCGCCGCGCGCCGGCTCCACGGCGTAGGCGCGCAGCCGCGCCACGATGACGTCGGCTGTGCCGTCGATGAACAGGTTCGACTCGACGATGCGGCCGCAGCCTTGTTGCACTGCACGCTGCAGCACGCCGTCGACGATGGCGGGAACGTCGGTGACGGTCACCGGCAACAGCACCCGCACGATGCGTCGGCCGCCCGCTGCGAGGTCGGCCGCCACCTGGCTGGCCATGGCGCGATTGGCCTCGTCCCAGGACCTGTTCGCCGCGTCGTCCTCCGAGGGATGGCGCCCATGGCCGAACACCAGCGTGCAGCCGCCCTCGGTGGAAGTCGCCGGCCGGCTGTCGGGCCCGGCTGCGCGGGCCGGGAGCAGCAAGGCGGCCACGACGACGGCGGCCATCAGGCCCGTCACGGCGGACACCTGCCTGACGGTGCGCTGCAACGTGAACATGGGGTGACGGCGGGGGGCGGGCATTCCCCCTGATTCTGATGTGCGGCCTGGTCGTCCGCACCCTCACGGCCGCCTGTTCACGGGGTGCGACTCCCTGGGTTGCAGGTGGGCGCGGCGCCGCCCGGCCGGCGATGATCGGGCCCGCCGTGCTCGTTCAGGGGCTGTGAACCCTGAACTATTCACGCTGCGACCGGGCAGATCTGCTTGCAACACCGGTGACAACAACACAATCCGCGTAACAGGGATTCACACCTTCGTCCATGAACCGTCGCACCATTCCGTTCTCGATCGTCGCGGTCGTCTGCAGCGTGCAGTTCGTGCTCGGCCTGGTGTTCTCGCCGTATTCCTGCGGGTGGGGGCTGCCGGTGTTCATGGCCACGGGCGCCGTCGTGATGCTGTCGCTGCTGGCGATGCCGTTCTTCAACCGCCGCGCGTTTTCGCGCCATTCGCGCTTGACCTACGGCCTGCTGTTCGCGGGCATCGGCCTGGTCAGCTGGCTGGTGAGCATGTTCATCGCCTTCCCGCGGAACGGTTGCGGCTGACCGAGTCGGCCGGGGCGCTCAGACCTTCAGCACGCGCGCCTGGTCTCGCTTGGCCCGCGTAGCGGCTCGCTGGTAGGCCTTCTCGGCCTTCTGACGCAGGGCCACCGCCCTGGCCACGGCCGCGTGATAGCGCTCCACCGTGTAAGTGTTTTCGGTGCCGATGTAGATGCTGCTGCGCCGCGGCTTGCCGCCGAACTGCGGCAGCAGCACCGACAGGCTGCAGTAGTGCACCTTCGCCCCGGGCCGCAGCCGCACGATGGGCCCCGAGATACCCACCGGAAGGTCGCTGGTCTTGTGCTGGCTGGGAGCGGTCTGCAGCAATGACGGGGCCGGCAACCGGTTGATGCGCCGCAGCAGTTCCACCTTGGCGCGCGCCAGCGCCGCCGTGGCGCCGCGACCGTCCGGCGAACCGTCCTTGAAGAACTTGGTGCCGCCGTAGCGCAGTTGCCACCCATGGGTGGAGCGCACGTCGATGCGCTGGATGCCCTGTGGCACGCGGAACCGCTTGCCCGTGAAGATCACGACAGGTCGAAACTTCATGAGGTCCACGTCGACGAGAGCCGCACGGTGGGTGCGCCCGTCCGTTCCCCTCAGGCGTCCCAGTGTTCGGCGAACACCGGCGCGACGACGTGGTGCGTGTCGATGCGCTGCAGTGCCGCGGCCAGGGCGGGCCTCTGCCTGCGCAGGTGCGCGCGCGTGCCCGACCACTTCGAGACCACGGCGGCCAGGATGTCCAGCGCCGACGGCGCCTGGCCGGGTGCTGCCAGCAGGCTGCCGAACTGGTCGGCGAAGATCTCCCAATGGCGATGCAACTGCTGCCGGGCCGCCTGGCGCACGGCCTCGTGCGATGCGGCGTCACGCGCGGTGGTCCAGCGCTCGGGGTAGTCGCCCACGCTGATGGCCGAGTAGCAGTTCGCGGCGATGAAGACCAGTCCGCGCTGCGACTGGGCCCGCGCCGGACCTGAGGCGGGCATCAGCCCACTGCCGGGGAAGGCGTCGGCCAGGGCCATCAGGATGGCGGCGCTTTCGGTGAGCACCGTGCCGTCGGGCAGCAGCAGGGTGGGTATCTGCTGAAGGGGGTTGAGTTCGCGAAGTTCGACCAGGGCAGAGTCGGGCTCCCAGGTCGACGCCCTGACCACCCGGTAGTCGGCGCCGACCCGCCGCAGTGCGACCTCGATCGCGGCCGAGCCCGAGCCGTGTGACCCATACAGCGTGAATCCGTCGTCCTTCGTCATGCCATCGCTTCCCGGTCCGGACCTGTCCACCGAGCGTCCATGGGGCGAGTGTGAACCATGCCGTGGCCGCCGGGTTGCGGTCAAGGCAACAAGAAGCCCGCGAACTCCGCACACGCGAACTGAACCAGCAACAGCACCAGCGCCAAGGCACCGGCCCGGGCCGTGTCGCGCCCGGCCACCTGCCACCGTCTCGTGCGGAAGAAGTACAGGGGTAAGCCGATGAGCGGGAACACGCCCGCCAGCAGCGCCGAGCGCCCAGGTGGCGCCCGGTAGCGCCGCAAGGACTCGGCGCGGCACCACGTGTAGATGAGCACGCCCACCACCAGCCCGTGGACGATCGCCAGCGCTGGCTCCGCGGCCGGGGGCGCAGCCGCCCCGATCACGCCGGCCAACGGGAAGGTGGCCGTGATGCCGGCCAGCAGGGCGCGGGGTGTCGCCATGCGGGCCGGTCCTTCTGGTCAGTCGGCGCGTGCCGGCGCCGCCGACCGCTGCAACCGTTGGTGCAGGTTCTGCAGGCTCGCCAGTGTCGCCATGCAGGCTTGCGCGACCTCGCTGCCCTTCTTCAGGAAGTGGGCATGGAAGAACTGGCGGTGCTCCTCGTGCTCATGGAAGTCACGCGGCGTCAGCACCGCACTGAACACCGGCACGCCGGTGTCCAGCTGCACGCGCATCAGGCCGTCGATCACGGCCGAAGAGACGAACTCATGTCGGTAGATGCCGCCATTGACCACCAGGGCGCAGGCGATCACGGCGTCGTAGAAGCCGCTGCGTGCGAGCTGTTGCGCGTGCAGGGGAATCTCGAAGGCGCCGGGGACCTCGAAGAGGTCGATCTGGTGACTCGGCCAGCGACATCGTTCGAACTCGTCGAGCAGACCCTGGCGCGCCTGGCCGACGATGTCGGCATGCCAGGACGCGCAGAGGACGGCCACCCTGGGGGGCCGGGTCGGCACAGCGGTTGATGCTGCTGATGCGGATGCTGAAGTCTGATTCATGGGATTCCATTCAAGTTGGACGACCAGAATCAGGGCGCGCGAGGACGCCGGTCCCCGCCCGTGGCCGCTGCCGCTCGCCGGGCCGGCATCGGCCTGGGAACGGCTGCGCCCACGCCGGGGGCCGGCATGAGTCGCGATCTCTTTCATCCGGACTGTGACCGTCGGCCCTGGCATCGCACCAGGTCTGCTGACCTCGCTGCCTGCGCGCAGACAGCGAGCGCTCGCGGGCTCCCGCACCGAAGCACGGATACCGCCGGTGGGGACTTCCACCCCGCCCTGAGAACGCTGCCAGCCGTTGAGGGCTGGCGGATTCATTCTAGAAGCGCGGCACCTCGAGGGCTGACTACAGCGCGAGGTCGTAGCGGATGAAGCCCTTGTACTGCGCGACGCGGTCGTACAGCCGGCGCGCCGTGGCGTTCTGTTCCTGGGTGAGCCAGTACAGGCGCGCCGCCCCGCGGACGCGCGCCGCGCGGGCCACGGCGTCGATGAGCGCCCCCGCCACACCCTGGCCGCGCCGATCGGGTGCGGTGAACAGGTCCTGCAAGTAGCAGACGTCTTCGGCCCATGCGCTGGTGTGGAACAGGTAGTGCGTGAAGCCGACCACCTTTCCGTCGAGCCGCGCGCCCAGGCCGGTGATGCGGTCCTGCTGCAGCAGGCGCTGCCAGGTCCGGGCGAACTCGGCGTCGCTGGTGGGCGTCTGGTAGAAGTCCTTGTAGCCGCGGGCCAGAAGGAGCCAGTCGGCGTGGTCGGCAGCGGCGAGCGGGGCGATGGTCAGGGTCATGGCGGTGTCTGTGGTGGTGTGCAGGCGCTGCGCCCGGCGGACGCCGCGAAGCGGTGTTCAGCGGCCGCGCCTTCGCGCTGCGTCGCGCTGCGACCAGTAGGTGAACTCGTCCTCGTGAACTTCCAGGTCGAGCTCCGAGATGCGGGCCGTCCAGCGTTCCTGCACGTCGGCCACGGCCTGGTTGTAGATGCTGGGGCCGATCTCCTGCAGGACGTAGCCCAGCAGCGCGCCCGCGGCGATGTTGCCCAGCCGCTGGTCGAGCTCGTCGGCGAAGTAGCGCTCGATCGATTCGATGGCCCTCGCTCGGGCCTCCTTGGACAGTTCGATGCTCATGGCGTTCTCCGGGAGGGCATGGCGGGGGTGCGCGTTCACCATTTCAAGGTCACCGGGACAACAGGGCCCACCGTTCGTGATCGCACCAGCGGCCACGGATCTTCAGGTACTTCGGCGAGAAGCCCTCCTTGCGGAAGCCGCAGGCCTGCACCAGGGCGATGGACGCCGCGTTGCCGGGCTGGATGTTGGCCTCGATGCGGTGCAGCTTCATGGGACCGAAGGCCCGCCGGGCCAGCAGCAGCAGGCCTTCGTGCATGAGCCCGCGGCCCTGGTGTCCTTCGAACGCGTAGTAGCCCAGATAGGCGCTCTGGAAGATGCCGCGAACGATGTTCGTCAGCTCCAGGTAGCCCGCCAGCGCGCCGTTGTCCGCAGCCCGCAGCACGAAGCCATGGCCGAGAGGGCCGCAGCGGGCGGCCAGCAACGTGGCGAACCGATCAGGGTCAGACGGCGGCGCGACCCAGGGCCGGTGCAACCCGCGGCTGCGTGCCACGCCCGCCAGGAAGTCGGACTGGTCCGCGGCCGACAGGGGCCACAGCACGACGCGCTGCGATGTGCCCGCCATGGCGATGCCGGCCTTCAGGCGGCTCCGAACCAGCCCGCGGCCCGCGCCGCCTCGAGCCGCTCTTCCATGTAGGTCCACAAGGCCGGGCAGCCTTCCCGGATGGGTGGACCGATGCGCTGCACCACCCGGGCGTGGCTCACGCCGTTCTCGCGCCAGCTCTGGCCGTTGTTGGCCAGGTTCAGCAGGGCGGGCATGGCGCGGTCGACGGCGTGCGCAAACCGTGCCTCGGGCGTGGCCGCGTCGTCGAATTCCTGCCACAGCGCCAGGTAGTGCGCGGCCTGCGCCGCCGGCAGAAGGCCGAAGATGCGTTGCACGGCGGCCAGTTCGGCGGCCTTGCGCTCGTCCCAGCCGCCCTCGACGTAGACCAGCGTGTCACCGGTGTCGATCTCCCCGATGTCGTGCACCAGCAGCATGGCGACCACGCGGTGGATGTCGACAGGCTCTGCCGCATGCTGCGCGAGCGACGAGGCGAGCATCGCGATCTGCCAGCTGTGTTCGGCCGAGTTTTCGAAGCGGTCCAGTCCGAGCGGACGGGTCTTCCGCGTGACGGCCTTGAGCTTGTCCAGCTCGAGGATGAATTCGACGATCTGCTGCATGCCCCGTGAAGCCCCGTGCGCGCCTTGCTGGCGTGGGCCCCAGCATATCGTGCCGCACTCGCACCGAGGCACGCAGGAGGCTGGCGCTACGATGCCGCGATGAAATTCAGCCCCGACGACGTGCTCGTGCACCGCAAGACCGGGCGGCGCTACCGCATCCTCCTGGGGGCCGACGTCTGTCGCCTCGAGGCCACGGGCGAGCCAGCCTATGCCTACCGGCTCGACGATGCCCTGGCCCATGGCGACTTCACGGTCTGGGTGCGCGTGGCGCACGAGATGGAAGACGGGCGCTTCGAACCGGTCTGATCTTCCGGCGTGTCGGATTGCTTGACAGCGCTGCGAGCACTTGCGCGCAAGTGATTGATTTCATTGGCGGGAACCATCCTTGCCCCTGATAGGCATCCACACCCCCGGAGTTCGCCATGTGCAGACCGATCGCCGCCCTGTGGGCGCTGCTGTTGTCGGCTGTCTGCCTGCCTGGTTCAGCCTGGTCGGCGCTGGCCGGCAATGCCCTGCAGCTGGACTACCTCTATCCGACCCCCGGCGACTCGCTGGCCAGCATCGTGCTGGTGGCGCCCTTCGCCGATCTGCCCTACACCTGCTGCCTCGGCAACGAATTCAGCCCTGCCGGCTCGGCGCTGCTGATCTCCGTGACCGACGACAGCATCGTCGTCGCGGGAGACCGTTCGCAGGTCTTCACCCCCGCCGACTTCAACGGACTGTCGTTCTTCGACGTGTTCGGCACCATCGACGCCATCTCCGGAGCGGCGCTGGTGGAGTCCACCCTGCCGGGCCTGGATGCAGGCGACCTCGACTTCTCGGCCGACCGGGTGCTCATCGACTTCGCGGGAGCCAGCGGGCTGAACCTGGAGCGCTGGCGGGTGGTGGTTCGCCTGAGCTTTGGCGAAGGCAGCGTCGCCGTGCCCGAACCGGGCGGCCTGGCGCTCGTCGCATTGGCGCTCATCGGCCTGGGTGTGCTGGGCGGTGCGACCCGTTCCGCCAGCCCGGTGCGGCAGATCGCGCGCTGAAGCCGCGCCAAGGCATCACTCCCAGCCGAAGTGGGTCCGCACGGCGTGTGCCGTGACGTTGATCGGTGCGGTGGTGGCCAGGGGAAACTGACGCAGGCTCGGGGACTTCACGCCGCCGCTGTTCTGTCCCAGGACCGCGATCGCGCGCACATGCCATCCGGCAGCCTGCAGTGCAGCGATGTAGGCCACGGCGTCGGGGCAGGTCTCGGGGTGGCTGGCGTGAGCCGAAGGGGCCAGGCAGAAGAGCACTGCCGAGCAGCGCGTGCGTGCCACCTCGGCCATGAAGTCCTCCGGACCGGTCTTCGTGTCCTGGAGGGCGCCCACCCGGGCATACAGGCGCACGGCGCTCTTGCCGCCCGAGGGCTGGATGTCGCGCACGCTGCGGTTGAAGCAGCCCGTGAGGCAGCGCACCAGCGACGACTTTCGCGTGTGCGGGTTGCCGATGACGATGTAGGCGTCCATCGGGCCCCATGGTAGGCCATGGCAGGTGGTTCGCTGCGCTGGAGATCGGCGCCGGCCGGCTTTTGGGGGCGGCTCAGCCCGGTCTTCTGCAGGACCCCTGCTTCTCGAACCAGTACACCACGTTGCCGACGATCACGATGCTGCCCGAGATGACGGCGCTGGCCGCGGCCGTGGCGCCGGCAGCGACCAGCAGCGACGCGCACCCGCTGTTGCTGCAGCTCTGTATGGCAGCCAGCTGCACCGGCTGCAGGTCCATGCGGCGGGAGTAGACACGGCAGTCGGCGTCGTAGACCTCGGTGGTCCTGGGCACGTAGATGCAGGCCGAGCTCAACGCCGCTGCTGCCAGGGCCGGCCAGCAGCGCCAGCGGCGTGCTGCGCCGGCCAGCGTGCCGCAGGGCGCCGTGCGACCTGGCCTCAAGCGGATCGGTCGCTGCGGGCCGCAGCCTTCCGCAGCCGGCGGGTGACCTGCCAGTAGGCCAGGCCCGCGCCGACAGCCAGCGCCAGCACGCACCAGCCCTTGACGGCTGCGCTGCTGGGCGTTGCCTCGTTCACGGCTTCTGCAGCCACCATGGCCACGGTCACCAGCAGGGCCACGGCCGCGAAGCTCGCCCAGTGGCGCCACGAGTTGCGCTGGTCTTCTGGCGTGTGCATCTCGAAGCTGAGCATGGCGCCGCACGCGGTGCCGACCATCAGGGCCAGGGCGAGAAGAATCAACATGGAGGGGGCTGGGGCGGTGAGTGGAAGAAGGTTCTGGTGGGGTGGCGGGAAGCGATGTCTCGCGGTCCCGAAGGCATTTCAGCGCAATTCCTCGTGGATGACCAGCCTTCTAACCCCGATCTGCCACCGCGGGGGCCGCGGGCGAACGGCCCGTGCGGCCCTGCAGCCCGAGCGGCTCAGGGGGTGCCTCGGTGGCGGTGGAACATGTGGAACTCGGCGTCCCGCTGCCAGCCCCGTGCCTCGTACAGCGCCTGGGCATCGGGGTTGTCGTGCGCCACGTTCAGGCTGATGCGCACGGCGCCCAGCGCGAAGCCGTATTGCTCGACCGCCGCCAGCAGCAGCGACGCCACCCCCTGGCGGCGCCCGCCGGCAGCAACGAACAGGTCGTTGAGGATGAACACGCGCTGCAGGGCCGTGGACGAGAAGCTCGGATAGAGCTGCGCGAACCCCACCGGTGTGCTGCCGGCGTAAGCCATGAACACGACCGATTCACCGTGGTCGAAGCGGGCCTGCAGGAACGCCCGCGCCGCGGCCACGTCGGGCGTCTTGCCCTGGAACTGTCGGTAGGCGTCGAAGAGGCTGGCCAGTTCGTCGAGATCGGCGAAGACCGCCTGCCGGATGTCGATGTTGGCCATGGGTGTGTGCCGCGAAGAGGGAAACAGGACTGTAGTGTCGTCCCCGAGCGGAGCGGGCCCCGGCCCGGCTTCAGTCCCAGGGGCCGGTGGGTGTGCCCTGGTGGTAGAACAATTGCCAGCTTTCGGCTGAGCGCCGCCACACCGAAGAGCGGTAAGCATGCTCCGCCAGACCTGCTGCGGTGCGATGTGCAGACCGGTAGGTGAGCAAGGCACAGCCCTCGGCCAGCAGTGTCACGGCGTAGTTCGACGCTTCGACGGGCGGCGGCTCGGGCTGGGCTGCGAGGAAATCGACGACGGTCTCCCGCGTGTACGGTCGTCCCGAACGCCCGATCTCGTGGAAGTCGGCGTGCAGGAGTTGCTCCAGCCTGCCTCGCGAACAGCGCACGCCAGGGTGGTGCAGTTCGGCTTCCAGGCTGCGCAGCTGTTCGAGCAGGGTGTTCATGGTGTGCGTGGGGTGCCCGCGCAGGGCACGGTGTCGGTCCAGGCCGAGGCGTCGAAAGCCTCCAGCACGCAGCGCGACTGCGGGCGCGGGCTGAAGCGGTAGAAGTACAAGCCCGTGGCTGCCGGCCTGCGCGGCGGGCAGCGCATCGCTTCGGCCTGGGCGGCCTCCACCACGAAGAGTTCCTGGCGCGATCCGCCGGCAGGCACGACGACCGGTGCGCGCTGCACGCGGTCCAGCCGTGCCGTGGTCTCCAGTGCGTCGCTGGCCCCGGTATCGGCGTAGTGCACCAGGTGCGGCCCCGGCGGCAGTTCGATGGCCGCCGTGCCCTGGTTGTGAAACTGCACCTGGAGGCGCAGGGTGCCCGAAAACGACTGCGCGACGACACGGCAGCTCAGTGCCGGCCAGGACGGCGGCTCTGCAGGGAAGGCCGCAGCGCAGGGCAGGGCGCAGGCTGCCGCGAGAAGCCGGCGACGTGACGGGTGCATGGGGCGGGAGCGAACCTTCGATGAAGCGCGGCAGGGCGTTTGTCCAGCGGCGTGGATCAGGGCTCGCCGTCCCAATAATCCACGTCGACACCGCGGCGTGTCACGACGTCGAAAGGTGTCGCACTGTCGCGGCTGCCCGTCGCCATGAACTTGCCCGAGTCGGGGTACTCGCAGATCTCGGGCGTCTCCATCGTGCTGATGGACAGGTACTTCAGCGGCGCCTCCGACGTGTTGACGATCTGGTGCGGGTACTCCGGGCCCGGCGGAATGAAGACCACGTCGCCGGCCTTCAGCGGCAGCTTCTCGCCGGCCACGCGGAGGCTGCCGTGGCCTTCCAGAACGACGAACATCTCTTCCTGGGCATGGTGCAGGTGGTAGGGGCAACCGCGCTTGCCGGGGGCCAGCACGTCGAACGAGGCCCCGAGCTTCCTGGCCGCCGTGCCGCGCCCGAGGCGCACGCTTAGCGAGTCGTAGTGCGGCTCGCGCAACAGACGCGTCAGCTGCGCATCGTTGACGTTGCGGATCAGGGCTGCAGCGAGCCTGGCAGCGTTGTCTGACATGTGAGGGCCTCCAGGGCCGCGAGTGTGCCCGATGCGGCAGCGACCTCGCCCCTCCGCACGTGCTGCAGAGCCGACGAAGACAGTGCCACGGGACAGCGTGCGCCGCCTAGGTCGTGCGTGCTTCCGAACGCCGTGGGCGGGCCAGCTTCCGGCGGGGTTTGGCGGTCTCGGTGACGGGCGGGGCCGGTTGCGGGGGATCGGCAGCCATGGCCTGCGCGCCGATGATCGCGCGCTGGCTCATCCAGAAGGCCACGTTGTTCTGCACGTTCTCGGACAGCCTTGCCGAGGCCGTGAGCTGGTTGGTGACCAGCGCCATCACCTGCTGGACGAGATCCATCTCCTGGTCGACGTACTTCGACACGGTGTTGGCCTGGCGCAGCTGGCCCATCTCGACAGCGAGTTCGGTCAGGCCTTCCATCCAGGCGGCCTGCAGGCCGGCACATTGCTGAAGGGAGGCCTGCGCGAGGGCCAGGCCTTCCTGCCAGGCCCGGGCATCGAAGGCCAGCGCCGGCAGTGCGAGCGCAGCCTGCAGAGAGTGGGCCGTGTGGCGGCCGGCCACCTGTCCGCAGAGCGACTGCAGCGCAGCACCTCGCGCCACCGGCGCCCAGGCCAGAGAGGCGGGGTGCGGCCGTTCGGCGTCCGGCCAGATCGCGGCCAGCAGCCGGCCGGGCAGCTTTTCGGCATCGCCCGGGCAGGTGCCCACCGCATCCATCATCGATCCGTGCACGGGCCGCATCGTCGTGTCCTCCGGTGGCGGGTCCGGCCCGTCAGGCCTCGCCCAGGCGCTGCAGCATGCCGTGGATGGCGTTGATCTGCACCGCGTTCTTCGAGTAGTAGTCGGGCCGGGTGGGCGTGTCGCTGCTGTAGCCCCACCAGTCCCAGCAGCCCTCCGGGTTCTGCGTCAGGCCGTCGTCCACGCCCTCGACCTGCGGGTACAGGATGACGAGCTGGTTGGTGTCCGCCAGCTCGTTGTAGCCGGTCGTCGTCATGTAGCGGTTGCCGTAGGGCGGGTCGTTGGCGCGGTCGGGTCGGCCATGGGCCAGGTCGACGTAGTTGTAGCCCTGCTTGCAGCCATGCAGCGCCACGTGCACGCGGCAGGGCGCCCCGTCCAGCACGCTCTGCGGCACATACACGTAGCCGAAGGCGCTCATGCTGGACCGCCGCAGGCGATCGCGTCCTGCCGGCGTGCTGGCGTCGGTGGTGACGAACTCGGTCTGGTCGAAGCGCAGCAACTGCCCCGTGGCACGCGGCGACGGGGCGTTCAGCTGGCCGTGGATGTGCTCCAGGATGTCGCGGCTCTGCATGTGCGTCCACCGGTTGATGTAGGGCGGCGCGTTGACATCCAGGTCGTTGTACTCGAGGTGATCGGAGAGGATGGCGTGGCCCGCGGCGACCTGGTCGACGAAGCAGATGCCGTCCGGGTCGACCTCCAGCAGTTCGTAGAAGCGCTTCGTGGTGTTGACCACCAGGGGGCTCACCACCTTGTCCTGGCTGCCGGTGAAGATGTACAGGCGCTGGCGCTTCAGATGGTGCAGCGGGTCGATGAGGCCGTCGGCCGCGGTCTGCCGCGCGATCTCCACCAGACGTTCGGGCTGCGGCCCCACCTGCGCCGTGAGCGGGTTCATGCAGATGAACAGCGCGTTCTGGACGTAAGCGTCTTCGGCGATGACGGAGGCGCCAGGGAACGATTCGACGCAGCGGTAGGGCCCGCCGGCGATGATGCCGGCGCCTTCGAACATCGACGAGTGCGCCAGCTGCAGCTGCACCGTCATGAAGGCGCCCGAGGACAGGCCCGACACCGAGCATCGGGACAGATCGGCGCCGCGCTTCAGGAGCCTGGCGGCGGCGGGCGTCGTGGTGACCATGGCGCTCCCTCGGTGGGCCGGCCCCGAAGCGGACCGGCGCGATGCTGCAGTGCAGCAATCAAAGGTTACACCGCCAGTGCCCGGGATGGCAAGCGCCCGTGGCCGTGCCGCCGCCCGCTGACGTCGGACCGCGGCCTCCTTCAGCGCGCGGCCTGGGCCTCGAGTTCGCTCTTCAGCCCGGCGGGCAGCTTCAGCTGGCGTGCCAGCTCGTCGAGGTAGGCGCGCTCCATCGTCGTCGTCTCGTCCACGACCAGCACACTGGCGAGGTAGATCTCGGAGGCCATTTCGGGCGTGCTGGCGGCGGCCGCCACATCGGCAGGGTCGATGGGGCGGCGCAGTTCGGTGTCGACCCAGCGGCGCAGTTCGGGGTCGGCCTGCAGGCGGTGCAGTTCAGCCTCGACCATCTCGCGCTCCCTGTCGTCCATGTGGCCGTCCGACTTGGCCGCGGCGATGATGGCCTTGAGCACCGCCTGTCCGTGCTGTTCGGCCTGCGGTGCAGGCAGCAGGTGCATGGGCTGGGAAGCCGTCGGCGCCGCGGCCGTCGGGGCCGCTCCGGCGCCCGCGCTGCCTGACGCTCCTGCGGCGCCCTGCTTGTCCTGCCACTGCTGATAGGCACGGTACGCCAGCACGCCCAACGCCGCCACGCTGCCGTACTTCAGCGCCTTGCCGCCCATGCGGCGTCCGCTGCGACTGCCCAGCAGCAGGGCCAGCGCGCCGCCTGTCACCGCGCCTGCGGCAAAGGGCTTGGTGTTGCTGCCGCTGGCGACGGACTTGGCACCCTGGCCAGCCTGGTCGAGCATCGAGCCGCCCGATTTCAGCAGTTGTTCCAGCATCGAGAGAGCGTTCATGCAGGTTCCTCACGTCAGCGCTACATGCGCTTCGGTCGGCACTGTAGCGGCGCAGCCTTGCCCGGAGGCCCGGTCTGGTCAAGGGCAAGGGTCTTCGGCCTTGGTGCCGTTGCCGGGGTCGGCGGATTCCCACAGCCGCATGGCCCGATGGCCGATGGCCCGGGCAGGGCCGCGCGCGCAACATGGGCCTCTCTGCTCGACGATATCGAGCCCCTGCATCGTCGGCCCGGAAGCCGCGAGCGACGACTTCTGAAAGGACCACAGCATGAACTTCGAACCCACCCGCATCACCGCAGCACTGGCCGTCGCCGGCGCCTGCCTGCTCGGCAGCATGCCCGCCCACGCCGCCGACAAGGCCTCGGATGCGGCGCGAAGCGGCACCTCCGCGCAGCCGGAGCGCATGGGCTCCAGCGACCGCGCCAACATGAAGGGCTGGAGCAACGAGAAGGAAAGCCTGCAGGCCGAGCTGAAGCCGGGCCAGAACAAGGCCGCCTACGTCAAGGCGCTCAACGACAGGGGCTACACCCTGACCTCCATCAACACCGACAAGCCCGACGTCGTCGAGTACGAAGTGGTCAAGGGCAAGCAGTCGTACGAGGTGCAGATCGACTTCGACAAGGCTGGCATGGGCAGCAAGGTGGACGTCAGCACCAACACCTGGCGGACCGATGCGACCAAGGCTGCCATGAGCGGCAAGGCCGTGCCGGCAGCCACGCGTGTCGAGGCGGGCAACGAGGCCTACAGCGACCGCGCCCGCATGAAGGCCTGGACCGGTGAGAAGGACAAGATCGAGAAGTCGCTGGCGCTCGGCCGTGACAAGGCCTACTACGACGACCAGCTCCGCAAGCTGGGCTACCAGGTCACGTCGGTGAACGATGCCGAGAAGGACTACGTCGAATACGAGATCGTGAAGGGTCGGGACAGCTTCGAAGTGCAGATCGACTTCGCCGCCAACAAGGCGAAGAAGGTCGACGTGACGACCAACGTCTGGCAGAGTGATACCACCGAGCGGGCGCTGGCAGGCGCCAAGCGCTGAAGGCGGCAGTCACCATGAACCGCATCATCTGGCTCGTCGGTCTGGTCGTCATCGTGCTGTTCATCCTCAGTTGGGTGGGCCTGCGCTGACCGACCCACCGCCTCGGCGCGAAGGGGCCTCCGGTCGCATGGCCGGCGGCCCCTTCGTCTGACGGACAATGCAGGGCTGGGCCGCGCCCTTGCGGAACCCCTGTCGATCAGGCAATGAACAAGGCATTCACGAAGGAGCCGGACGGCGACACCGACGAGGACGATGGGGGTCCGGCCCTGCCGCCACTCCCGGCCGGTGCACGCAACTACCTCACGCCCGCGGGCTACCGCCGACTTCGCCAGGAGCTGATGACGCTGCTGGACGACGAGCGCCCGCGCGTGGTCGAGGTGGTGTCCTGGGCGGCCAAGAACGGCGATCGTTCGGAGAACGGCGACTACCTGTACGGGAAGAAGCGTCTGCGGGAGATCGACCGCCGCATCCGGTTCCTGACCAAGCGGCTCGACATCGCCGAAGTGGCCGATCCGTCTGTCCATCATGGCAGTGACCAGGTCTTCTTCGGCGCGACCGTGACCTACGCCAATTCGAAGGGCGAAGAGCGCACCGTCACCATCAAGGGCATCGACGAGGCGGACAGCCTGCAGGGCGAGGTGAGCTGGATCTCACCGATCGCCCGTGCGCTGCTCAAGGCGCGCGAAGGAGACGAGGTGCAACTGGTGACGCCGGCGGGCGCCGAACGCATCGAGGTGGTGGCGGTGCGCTACCCGGCGGGTGGTGAGCCGGAAGCGCCCGCGGCTACGGCTTGACGCGCCAGACCCGCTGCACGACGGGAGCGCGGCGCAGCGTGCGGATGACGTCGGCGAGATGCTGGCGGTCGCGCACGCTGATCAGAACACGCAGCTCGGTGGTTTGTCGCGCCGGCTCCTGGCCCATGTCCAGGTGGGTGATGTCGGCCTCCGCCGATGCCACGGCCGCAGCCACCTGGGCCAGCACGCCCTTGCCGTCGGAGACCAGCACGTTGAGGCTGGTTTCGAAAGTGCGGGTCGGCTCGTCGGCCCATTCGACCTGTATCCAGCGTTCGCTGTCCCGCTCGAAGAGGCGCCGGCCGGTGGCGCACTCCGCGGTGTGCACCAGCAGGCCTTCTCCGCGCCCCAGGTAGCCGACGATCTGGTCGCCCGGGATCGGCCGACAGCAGGGCGCCAGCTGGACCGACGCCCCTTCGCTGCCATCGACGAAGACCACCCCCTGGGTGGTCGCGGCGTCGTCGGCCGCATAGCGGCCCATCGTGAGCGTGACGGCGTCGGGGCGGATGCCGCGCTCGCCCAGGGCCTGTGCCAGGCGCTTGGCCACGATGATGGCGATCTTGCGACCCAGCCCGATGTCGACCATCAGCTCGGCGCGGTTGCGGTTGCCGCTCCAGCGCGTGATCTGCTGCCAGATGGCCGCGCCGTTGACGTCGGTCGGGTCGGCCGACGGCATCGTCAGGCCCTCCGCGCGCAAAGCCTGGGCGAGCATCTTTTCACCCATGGAGCGCGACTCCTCGGCCTCCATGGTCTTCAGGTAGTGGCGGATCTTCGAGCGCGCGCGCCCGGTGCGCACCATGCTCAGCCAGCCCGGGTTGGGCTTGGCGCCGGGGGCGGTGATGACTTCGACGACGTCGCCGCTGTGCAGCTGGGTGCGCAGCGCCACCGGCTCGCCGTTGACCTTGGCCGCCACGGTGTGGTCGCCCACGTCGGAGTGGATGGCGTAGGCGAAGTCGACCGGCGTGGCGCCGCGTGGCAGTGCCAGGATCTTGCTACGCGGCGTGAAGACGTAGACCGCGTCGGGGTAGAGGTCGATCTTGACGTGCTCCAGGAACTCGGCGGCGTCGCGCGTCTCGTCCTGGATGTCGACCAGCGACTGCAGCCACATCGCGCCCAGCTTCTGCGGGTCGGTGGCGGCGCCGTTCTTGTCGCCGGTCTTGTAGAGCCAGTGCGCCGCGATGCCCTTTTCGGCCACCGCGTGCATCGTGTCCGTGCGCATCTGGAACTCCACCGCCGTGCCCAGCGGGCTCACCAGCGTGGTGTGCAGCGACTGGTAGCCGTTGGCCTTGGGGATGGCGATGTAGTCCTTGAAGCGACCCGGCACCGGCTTGTACAGCTGGTGCAGCACGCCCAGCGACAGGTAGCACTCGGGCAGCGTCTGCACGACGATGCGGAAGCCGAAGATGTCGTTGACGTTGGCAAAGCCCGAGTGCTTCTCGCGCATCTTGCGGTAGATCGAGTAGACGGTCTTCTCGCGGCCCGAGACATGCACCTTGATCTTCTGCGCAGCGAAGGCCGCCAGCACGTCCTTCTGCACGCGCTCGACGATGTCGCGACGGTGGCCGCGCGCGCGCTGCACGGCCTTGCTGAGCGCCGCATGGCGCCAGGGGTGCAGGTGCTGGAACGACAGCTCCTGCAGCTCGCGATAGGTCTGGTTCAGGCCCAGCCGGTGCGCGATGGGGGCGTAGATCTCGAGCGTCTCGCGCGCGATGCGTTGCCGCTTGTTCGGCGCCATGGCGAGCATGGTGCGCATGTTGTGCAGGCGGTCGGCCAGCTTCACGAGGATGACGCGCACGTCGCGCGCCATCGCCAGCAGCATCTTCCGGAAGGACTCGGCCTGGCTTTCCTCGCGCGTGCTGAAATGCAGCTTGTCGAGCTTGGTCAGGCCGTCCACCAGTTCGGCGGTCTGCGCGCCGAACTTCTCGATCAGCTCGACCTTGGTGACGCCCTGGTCCTCGATCGTGTCGTGCATCAGGGCGGCCATGATGGCCTGCGCGTCGAGCTTCCAGTCGGCGCACAGGCCGGCCACCGCGATGGGGTGGGTGATGTAGGGCTGTCCGCTGGCACGGAACTGCCCCAGGTGGGCCTCGTCCGCGAACTTGTAGGCCTCGCGCACCTGGCGGAGTTCGGCCTTCGACAGGTAGGACAGCTTGTCGGTCAGCGCGGCGAACGAGGACGCCTCGGTCGGCGCTTCCGACAGCGTGGCCAGGCTCGTGCGCTGCAGCCCTTGCAGGGCTGCAGGCAGCAACTCTGCGGCCAGCGAGCGTATCCCCATGGCCTGAGCTTAGCGCAGAGTGGTTGACCGCCGTGCCAAGGGGTCGGTCTCGGCGGTGGCGCTCGCGCCGATCGCCAGAAAGACAAAGGGCGCCCGGAGGCGCCCTTGGCTCGATCAGCCCCGTGGGGTCAGACCGGCACCTTGCGCAGCATCTCGATGCCGACTTCGCCGGCGGCGATCTCGCGCAGCGCGGTCACGCCGGGCTTGTTCTTGGTCTCGACCTTGGGCGCATGACCTTGGCTGAGCATGCGTGCGCGATAGGTTGCGGCCAACACCAGCTGGAAGCGGTTGGGGATCTTGGCAAGGCAGTCTTCGACGGTGATGCGGGCCATGGGCGTCTTTCTGTGAGGGGGGCGGTGCGACCCGGCAGTCCTGGTCCGGTCAGACCAGGCCGAGAGCGGAGAACACCTGGGAGCGGCTCCTCATCTGGGCCGCGTACTTCAGGCGCTGGGAGTGAACGACCGTCTTCAGGTCGAAAAGCGCCGTTTCGAACAAGGCGTTGATGATAACAAAGTCGAAGTGCCGGGCCTGCGCCACCTCCAGCCGCGCGTTCTCCATGCGGGTGGCGATGACTTCGGGGTGGTCTTCGCCGCGGCGCTGCAGACGCTGGCGCAGTTCGTCGAAGCTGGGAGGCAGGATGAAGATCAGCACGGCGTGGGCGAAGAGCTGCTTGATCTGCAGAGCGCCCTGCCAGTCGATCTCGAGCACGACGTCCTCGCCCTTCTGCAGGCGGCTCTCGATCGCCTTGCGCGATGTGCCATACAGGTTGCCGTGCACTTGCGCCCACTCGAAGAAGTCGCCGTGGTCGACCATGTCGCGGAACGCCTGTTCCGTGATGAAGTGGTACTCGCGGCCGTCCTGCTCCTGGCCGCGCGGCGTTCGGGTGGTGTGCGAGACGGACACCGCCAGATGGGAATCCAGTTCGAGCAGCGCCTTGACCAGGCTCGATTTTCCGGTGCCGCTGGGCGCTGCGACACAAAAGAGATTGCCGGGGGTGTCCATCCCCCGGCATTCTAGGTAACAGATGGGCAGCGGCGGAGCCGCTGCGCCAGCCTCGGTCGCCCGGCTCGCGCCTTACTTCGCGGCCAGGGCCATTTGCACCGAAGCGTCGATGCCACGCGCCGGCGCCTGGTCTTCGAAGCCGGCGCGTTCGCCGTTCTGCACCCGGAAGCCGCCCGACACCAGCGTCTGCTGGGCTTCGGCGCGTACGGCGTCACGGCTGCGGGCGCTCACGAACGGCGCGGCGGCCTGCAGTTCGACGTCGTTGCCGATCAGCGTGCCGGCGGTGCGGGCCTGGACGAAGTCCGCCTGCACCTGGGCACGGCTCAGTTGCGACACCGCCGGCAGCGGCACGTTGTCGGTGGCGTCCTGGGCGAAGGCGCTGCCGGCGGCGGCGAACGACAGGGTGATGGCGGCGATGAGGGTGGTGGTGGTGTTCATGGTCATTTCCTTCAGGTTGATGGAGCGAGGGGACTGGAGCGGGGTTTCTTTCCCGGTAGGGCGGCAACCGCGCCGTCCTTGGGAACGAATTCTGGAAACCACAAACCACGTTCACCCGACAGCCAGATGACAAATTGGTAATCCAGCCTCGCGTCGAAAAGTGAGACCATTTCGCCAGTTGCGCCTCGAAGCGCGCCCGGAAGATGGCCTGTCATGCGATTGCTGGTGGTCGAAGACGAGATCAAGCTGGCCCAGTACCTGCACAAGGGACTGAGCGAGAACGGCCATGTCGTCGACCTGGCCCACGACGGCATCGACGGCCGGCGGCTGGCCGTTGGTGGCGAGTACGACCTCGTGCTGCTCGACGTCATGCTGCCCGGCATCGACGGCTTCGGCGTGCTGGCCGCGATGCGCGCCGAAGGTCGCAGCACGCCCGTGCTGATGCTCACGGCGCGCGACAAGGTCGAAGACCGCGTGCGGGGCCTGGAGCGTGGCGCCGACGACTATCTCGTCAAACCCTTCGCCTTTTCCGAGTTGCTGGCGCGCGTGGGCGCACTGCTGCGGCGCGGCGCGGCCAGTCCGGTGCCGCAGAGCACCGAACTGCGCCTGGGCGACCTCGAACTCGACCTGCTCTCGCGCCGCGCCACGCGCGCGCAGCAGCGGCTGGACCTGACCGCGAAGGAATTCAACCTGCTCACCCTGCTGTTGCGAAGGCGTGGCCAGATCCTGTCGCGCACCACGCTGGCCGAGCAGGTGTGGGACATGAACTTCGATTCCGACACCAACGTCGTCGAGGTGGCTGTGCGGCGCCTGCGGTCGAAGCTCGACGACCCTTTCGACAGCAAGCTGCTGCACACCGTGCGTGGCATGGGCTATGTGCTCGAGGAGCGTGAGCAATGACCCCTCAATGTCGCGACGGCAGCGCCTGCAGCCACTCCATCAGCGGGCGCCTGTCGAAGAAGCTCGCGCTGTTCACCATCGTCATCCTCGGGCTGCTGTCGATGTCGATGTGGTGGTCGGTCGAGCGCCTGATCACCGAGCGCAACCAGGAAGACCTGCTCGGGCGGTGCTCGCTCATCTCGGGCATCCTGGCCCTCGAGGCGCGCAGCGGCGGCGAAGCGGCGGTGCTGGCCCGTCTGCGCAACGACGCCCCGATGCGTGCCGACACGCGACTCGAAGTCTTCTACGCCGACGGCAGGCCGCTGTACGCAGACCCTGCCGCCGCGTCGCTGCAGGCTTCGTCGCACGTGCGCATGCACGAGTTCAGCGTGCCGGCGGCCGGCCTGCCGGGCGGCACGCTGAAGGCGCGCTGGACCATGGACTACACGCGCGACGCCCGCATGGGCAAGCGCTGGGCGCTGGCGCTGACGCTCATCACGCTGGCCGCCGGCGGCCTGGTGGCGGCGGGCACGGGCTGGCATGTGCGACGCCAGCTGCAACCGTTGCGCAGCCTGGCGGTGCAGACGCGCGCCATCTCCCCGCAGGCCCTGCACCAGCGGCTGTCGCTCCCCGATCCGGCGGAGGAGCTGGCGCCCTGGATCGACCAGTTCAATGCGCTGATGGACCGCGTCGAGCAGGCCTATGGACAACTCGAAGGCTTCAACGCCGACGTGGCGCACGAACTCCGCACGCCGCTGGCCACCTTGATCGGGCAGACCGAGGTGGCGCTGTCACGCGAGCGCCCCGCGGACGAGCTGCGCGACACCCTGGTCAGCAATCTCGAAGAGATGCAGCGGCTGTCGATGATGGTCAACGACATGCTGTTCCTGTCGAACGCCGACCGCGGCGCCGTGGCCCGGCGCGGCGAGCCGGTGAGCATGGCCGCGCTGGCGCTGCAGGTCGCCGACTTCCACGAAGGCACCCTGGAAGAGGCCGGGCTGCGGCTGGACGTGGTGGGCGACGCCACGGTGGCCGTCGACGAGCCGCTCGTCAAGCGTGCGCTGTCCAACCTGCTGGGCAATGCGACGCGCTTTGCGGAGCGCGGCTCGACGGTGCGCGTGAAGATCGACGGTGCCGCTGCCGACCAGGTGCAGGTGGTGGTGCAGAACCACGGCCAGACCATCGAGGCGCAGCAGCTGCCTCGGCTGTTCGACCGCTTCTTCCGCGGCGACACTTCGCGCTGCTGCGACGCCGAGCAGCACCATGGCCTGGGCCTGGCGATCGTGGCGGCCATCGCGCGCATGCATGCCGGCCGCACGCTGGCGCAGTCGCAGTCGGGCGTCACCGAGGTGGGCTTCACCCTGGCCACCCGCTGAGGGGTGGCGCCGCCAGGCGACCGGCCTACCCGCCGGGGACGCGTGCGCCGGGCGCGATGGTCGGCGGCGCCGCGTTGAGCGTCTCGATGGCGAAGCCGGCGGCGGCCTTGTAGCGGGCCATGAAGGCCTCGCGCTCGGCGGCGGGAATCACGGTGTCGATGTCGTCGAAGACGCCGCCGCAGCGCTCGTCCACCAGGCCCAGCAGGCCGAAAGGGCCGCTGCCGCGGTTGCGCAGCACCAGCGCCGAGATGTCGGCGCACAGCCGCTGGTCATAGGCCTGCAGCGCGGCCGGCGCGACCCCGTGCACCAGCATCGAGGCCCCCAGCACGCGCGCGTCGACGATGGCCTGGCTCGCACCGTTGGAGCCCACCGGGTACATCACGTGGGCCGCGTCGCCCAGCAGGGCCACGTGGCCGTCGACCCAGCTGGGCACCGGGTCGCGGTCGATCATCGGGTACTCGAAGATCTCGTGGGCGCCGCGCAGCATCTCGGGCACGTCCAGCCAGCCGTAGTTCCAGCCGTCGAAGTGGTGGCTGAAGTCCTGCAGCGCCACGCGGCGGTTCCAGTCGCCCTGCGTCCAGCCCTGGGAGTTGTCGACGGTGATCTCGGCAATCCAGTTGATGGTGGCCAGCCCGGTGGCCGGGTCGGGCGGCGAGATGGGGTAGAGCACCACGCGGTGCCGCAGCGAACCCACGCCGACGAAGGACGCACCGCTGCGGATCGGCACGCCCGGCGTGGTGCCGCGCCACATGATGGCGCCGCCCCACTGGATGGGCGGCTGGTCGGGGTACATCTGCGCACGGACCGCCGAGTGCAGGCCGTCGGCCGCCACCAGCAGGCGACCTCGCACGTCGCTGCGCTGGCCATCGCGCGACTCGACCTGGGCCATGACGCCGTGGTCGTCCTGCCGATAGCCGGTGATGCGATGTCCCAGGCGCACGGACTGCGCGCCCAGGCGGTCGAGCACGGCGCGGTACAGCATCATCTGAAGCTGCCCGCGATGCACCGAATACTGCGGCCAGCGGTAGCCCGCCAGCAGGCCGCGTGGCTCGGCATAGACGTCGTTGCCGTTGCGCCCCACCAGGGCCCACTCGCGGGCCTGGAGGCCGATGGCGTCGAGGGCGGCGGCGTCGAAGCCGAGGTCGTACAGCTCGCGCACGGCATTGGGCTGCAGGTTGATGCCCACGCCCAGCGGCTTCAGCTCGGGCACCGCCTCGAACACGATGCAGGGCACGCCGATCTGGTGCAGGGTGAGGGCCAGGGCCATGCCCCCGATGCCGCCGCCAGCGATCAGGACGGGCGACTTGTTCGATGGATCAGACATGATGCGAATTGTCATTCAACGCCGGCCGGCGCCTGCAGGCCGGCTGGTTCGCCCAGACGCGAGCAGCCGGGGCAGGCTTGCCACAGAATGCGTGCACCACGACCGCAACGAGGAGACCCCATGATCCAGTTCCACTACAGCCTGGCGCCCAACCCGATGAAGGTGGCCCTGCTGCTCGAGGAGATCGGCCTGCCGTACGAGCCGATCCCTGTCGACACGCGCAAGGGCGAACAGCACCTGCCGGCGCTGACCGCGCTCAACCCGAACGCCAAGGTGCCGGTCATCGTCGACGGCGACGTCACGGTCTTCGACAGCAACGCCATCGTGCTGTACCTGGCCGAGAAGAGCGGGCAGTTCCTGGGCGACGGCACGCCGGCTACGCGCGGGCAGCTGCTGTCGTGGCTCATGTTCATCGCCAGCGGCATCGGCCCGTTCTCCGGACAGGCCGTGCACTTCAACCACTACGCGCCAGAGAAGGTGCCCTACGCCATCAACCGCTACGACTACGAGGCCTGGCGCCACTGGAACGTCATCGAAGCGCGTCTCGCCGATCGCCTGTGGATGCTGGGCGACCAGTACAGCGTGGTCGACATGGCCCTGTGGGGCTGGCTGCGCGCCGTGCCCTTCGTGCTGGGCGGCGCCGAGTGCTGGGCCAGGCTGCCGAACACGAAGCGCCTGTTCGACGCCATCAATGCGCGTCCGGCGGCGCAGCGGGTGGACGCGCTGCGCGCGCGCCACACCTTCAAGGCCGAGATGGACGCCGAGGCGCACAAGGCGATGTTCCCGCAGAACGAGCGTCTGAAGGCTTGACAGGCTGAAGGCCTGACCGGTCGGACGTGCCGACCCGGCGCGCGCGCTGTGCCGCCGCGCAGGGTCCGACCTCAGCCGCGCTCGCGCACCAGCAGGCTCTGTGTCGCGCGGCCGATCAGGCCCGCTTCGTCGAAGAGCCGGGACTCGGCCAGCCCGCAGCCGTTGGGCGCGAGCAGGGTGCGTGCATCGACGCAGATCCATTCGCCCACCGGCCGCCGCAGCAGGTTGATGGTGAGATCGGAGTTGACGAAGCTGTGGGTGGCGAAGCCCAGTACGGTCGAGATGCCGTTGCCCGAGTCGGCGGCCACCGCCACGCGCTGGTAGCCGCTCGGGTCCTCGCCTTGCACCAGCGGGTGGCGCAGGCGGAACCAGACCGCGCAGGGCCCTCGGAAGAAGCGGCCACTGGCGACGCGGTTTTCCACGAGGTCGGCATAGCCCGTGTCCTGGCGGCCGAAGGGCATGCGGTCGGGCAGGCTGTCGGCAGGCGTTGCGGGCGCCTGCGGCAGCGGGTGGCCCGCCAGGGCGTCTGGCAGCGCCAGCGGCGTCTCGCGTTGCGCCAGTGCCGTGAAGCGGGCCAGTTCCTTGCCGTGGCCCAGCAGGCGCGCCGAGTAGTGCGCCGCGTTGCGTCCCGCGTAGTCGGTCTCGACCTCGATCTCCATCTCGCCGATGGGCAAGGGCCTCAACAGATTGGCCGTCAGCCGCCCGATGTGCGTGAGGCCGTGGTCTCGCGCCACGGCCTCGATGGCGCGGCAGGCCATGGCGATCGGCGGGCCGGCATGCTGATGCTGCGGGTCCCAGGGGCCGCGCGTCAGAGCGCTGGCGCGCACGCTGCGGTGCGACTGCACCGTGTAGGCCGCGGTCGGCGCGGCGTGGGGGTGGGCTGGCGACGGGGCAACGGTCATGGCGGCTCGGGCCGGTGTCGCGCACGCGGCCTTCAGGACGGTGTTCGATGATAGGCACGACCGTTCAGTCCTGTGCTGCAGTCATCGGAGGTCGCCGATACACCGCCAGGGGCGCTTGCACCACGCCGGCACCTCACCCTGCGCGGAGCGGGCCAAAGCTTGACGGCCCTGCAGCGCGGACCGACGATCGCGGCCCGCCATGAAGGCGGGCCTCGGCGGCTTCGTGCGCAGCGGCAGGGTCCGGCCGGCCGGGCAGGGTGGGGCGGTTCGAGCCGAGACCGGCGGCTGCCCTGTCTTCACCTGCCAGGACATCGCGAACGGCGCGCACGCCTCCAGCCCTTCAACTCCCCGACCCCCCAGGAAACCCATGCAACAGCAATTCGATCGCCGCCGCTTCGTCACCACCACCGCCGGCCTCGCCCTGGGCCTGGCAGCGCATCCGCTGCAGGCGCAGCCTGCCTTTCCGGCCAAGACCGTGAAGATCGTCGTGGCCTTTCCGCCCGGCGGGCTGACGGACGCCTACGCGCGCATGTACGCCGAGCAGCTGACCACGCAGCTGGGCGGCACGGCGCTGGTGGAGAACAAGCCGGGCGCCGGCGCCATCCTGGCCATCGACGCGGTGGCCAAGTCGCCGGGAGACGGTCACACGCTGCTGATGACCACCTCGGGCACCGTCTGGCAGAACCGCGTGCTCTACAGCAGGCTGCCCTACAACCTGGACAAGGACCTGGTGCCCGTGGTGTTCTTCCCGTCGGGCCCGCTGGTGATCGGGGTGAGCGAGAAGGTGCCGGCCACCAACATGAAGGAGTTCATCGCCTGGGCGCGGCAGAACCCCTGCTCGATGGGCACCTACGCGCCGGGCTCGGTGCCTCACATGGTGGCCGACCAGATCAACCGCAGCGACGGCACCAAGATCCAGGCCGTGCACTACCGCGGCGAAAGCCCGATGTGGGTCGACCTCGCCGGCGGCCAGATCCAGATCGCGGTGGGCAGCTACCAGTCGTTCGCCACCGTGGCCACCCGCGGGGTCAAGCCCATCGCGGTGACCGGCAACTACCGCAGTCCCAAGCTGCCCGACGTGCCGACGGCGCAGCAGCAAGGCCTGACCGGCCGCCTGTGGGGACTGGAAGGCGGTCTGCCCTTGATGGCGCCGGCCGGCACCCCCGAGGCCGTGCTGCAAGCGTTGTCGCGCGTGGCGGTGCAGGGCGCCGAAACGGAGCGCGCGGCCAAGCTGCGCGAGCAGTTCGCCATCCCGAACAAGCCGAAGAACCTGAAGGACACGCGCGCCGATTGGGAGCGCGACGTGCCGGTGTGGATCAAGCTGGCGGTCGACCTGGGGATCAAGCTCGATTGAGCCTGCTGCCGGGAACGGCGGCCCTGCCGCCGCCTTGCTCGCACCTTGGCTGTTACGCGGTCAAGCGCATGGCGAGCTTCTTCGTGGTCGACGACACGAAGCGCTCGAGCCGCTCGGCCAGCGTGCGGGCCGAGGGCGTGAGCGAGGGCACGATCTCGCGCGTGGCCTCTTCGATGGCTGCCGGCATGCGGTCGGCCATCTCCCGCGCCTGTTGAGCCAGGAAACGCGGTTGCATGCCCAGTTCCCTGGCCATCACCGCCAGGTGCTCCGCGCTCATGTCGCCCGGCCTGACCTCGCCGCCGATTGCGAAGGCGAATTCAGGCGACAGACCCGGGTACAGGCGCGTGCACATCAGGTCGTAGAACGGCGTCAGCGCCACGCCGTGTCCCGGCACACTGTAGAGCGACAGGTTCTTGGCGTGGCTGTCGTTGTTGCCGGCGTACAGGTTGAAGAACACCCAGCGCAACAGGTGGCGCAGGTCGACCGCGGGCTGCGCGCTGTAGCGACGGATTAGCCCCGCGCAGGCGGCTAGGCCCGGGCCGCCTTCCTTTTCGTACTTGCGATCCGACACGGTGCCGGCCAGTTGGCACAGGTCGTATTGCACCAGCCGCGCCAGCGTGCCGTCCGTGCGCAGTTGGCGATCGAAGCGGCGCACGACGCAGGCTTCGGTGCGCGGCTCGTAGAAGACCTCGGCCGTCGGCAGGCCGGCGAGTGAGGCTGCGCGCATCACGATCGTTTCGTTCGCCGCCGAGTGCCACACCTTGGCCAGGCGGCGGATGTTGGGCTTGAGGATGTGCGTCGATGGCGAGGTGCCCTTGGGCAGCCGTGGCACGCCGTCGTCGAAGATCGCCACGCTGGTCTTGTCCTGCGCGCCGGCCAGCGAGACGCGGGCGCCTTGCTCATGGATGTCGATCGCAGAAGCCGATCGCCTGGCCAGGATGGCGGCGATGGCTTCCCAGCTCGTTGCCTCGTAGCGGGCTGCGTCCGGCGTTTGCCCGGGCGCCACCAGCACGAAGGCGCCCGCGGTGTCGCCGGCCACTTCCAGCAGCAGCGAGAAGAGCGTGGACGCCTTGCGCTGGGCGGCCAGGTAGTCGCGCAGATCACCCTCGGGCAGCAGGTTCTCGAAGAAGGCCAGCACCTCGGGTGTGGCCTGCCGGCCTGGCCGCAGCGGGATGGCGGCCAGCGACATGCGCCGGCCTCCTCGCCCAGCGCCCAGCCACGCAGGTGCGTACTCGAAGGCCAGCGGCGCGCTGTCGTGAACGGCGCCGATCAGGTCGCTGCCGTAGTAGACGTCCAGGCGGTCGGGCCGGGGTTGCATCACCCGCCCGTCACAGCGACGATGCCGAACGCGAGGCCTTGGTGCGCACCACCACCTCCAGGCCCAGCAGGTCCATCAGGTCCAGCACCTTCTGCAACTGCACCGTCGGTTTGCCGTTCTCCAGATCGACGATGAAGCGGTTGCCGGTGTTGCCCAGCCCCGCCAGGTCGAGTTGCTTCAGGGCCAGCCGCTTGCGCTGCTCTCTGACGACGGCGCCCAGCTCCGCGGAGGAGCGGATCGGTGTCTCTGCGTCGGGACAGTTACCGCTCGGTAAGTCTTGGGCCGTAGACGGCATGGCAGGCGCTTGAAGTTACCTATCGGTCATTTTGAGCGTCGACCTGCTGGAGGTCAAGCGAAAAGTGACTGATCGGTAACTGGTGCCCGCGCAAGATCCCGGCCATGCCCGTCCGGGCTGTCGCAGTCGCGCGCTCCGGCCTCAGAAGCATCGTGCGACTTCACTCGATGTTCTGCACCTGCTCCCGCAGCTGCTCCACCAGCACCTTCATCTCCACCGAGATGTTGGTCAGCTCCAGGGCCGCCGACTTGCTGCCCAGCGTGTTCGCCTCTCGCTGCAGTTCCTGCATCAGGAAGTCCAGACGCTTGCCGACCTCGCCGCCCGCGGTCAGCAGGCGCTCGACCTCGTCGAGGTGCGAGCCGAGGCGGGCCAGCTCCTCGGCCACGTCGACGCGGATGGCGAAGGCCGCGGCTTCGGTCAGCGCGCGGTCGCGCAGGGCTTCGGGGGGGACGCTGCCTGCGCCGCCTTGCTGTCCTTGCGCGGCGCCCAGAGCTTCGTTCCAGCGCTCCAGGAAACGCTGCTGCTGGCGTTTGACCACGGCCGGCACCAGCGGCTCAGCCTGGCGAGACAGTTCGCGCAGCCGAAACACACGTTCCATCAGCACGTCCACCAGCTTGGCGCCTTCGCGCTCGCGTGCTTCGCGCAGGCCGGCCACGGCGCGGCGGGTGGCTTCCAGCGCTGCCTCGTCCAGTTTCTGGGGCGGGGCGCTGCCGCGGCACCACTGCAGCACTTCGTTTACCGACAGGCCGCGCGCGTCGGGCATCCAGCCGCGCACGGTGGATTCCAGGCGCATCAGACGGTTGATCTGGTCGGGCTGGGGCGCCGGCCAGGCGTCGTCGGTGTCGCGCGCGGTCGTGACCCGCATCTCGATCTTGCCGCGCCGGAAGGCGGCGGCCACCAGATCGCGCAGCGCGGGCTCGAGGCCGCGCAGGTCATCGGGCATTCGGAAAGAGAGGTCGAGGAATCGGCCATTGACCGACCTCAATTCGACCGAGACCGAGGCCGCGGAATCGCTGCCGGCGGGTGGGGCTGCAGCGGCGCTGGCATAACCCGTCATGCTATAAACTGCCATTGCCTAGAAGCCCTTTCAAGACCAGTCCACGATTATGTCAAAGCCCAAACCAGCCCCGCTGCCGTCGGGCACCGTGGTCGGGGGCTACCAGATCGTCAAGAAACTGGCCGCAGGCGGTTTCGGCGTCGTTTATCTGGCCGAAGGCGAAGACAAACAGTCCGTCGCCATCAAGGAATACCTGCCGGCATCGCTCGCCGAACGTTCCCCGGGCGAACTCACGCCCCGGGTCAAGCCCGACAAGCAGCCTCTGTACCGGCTGGGCTTGAAAAGCTTTTTCGAAGAAGGCCGTTCGCTCGCGCAGATCAGCCACGCCAGCGTGGTGTCGGTGCTGAACTTCTTCCGCGAAAACGAAACCGTCTACATGGTGATGAATTATCTGCAGGGCGACACCCTGCAGGATTTCATCGTCACCGCGCGCGACCTGAAGCGCGACAAGGTGTTTCGCGAAAGCACCATCCGCAGTCTCTTGCATCGTGCACCAGCACAAGATGCTGCATCTGGACATCAAGCCGGCGAACATCTTCATCACCAACGACAACAAGGCGGTGATGCTCGACTTCGGGGCCGCGCGCGAGGTGCTGTCGAAGGAGGGCAATTTCATCCGCCCGATGTACACGCCCGGCTTTGCGGCGCCCGAGATGTACCGGCGCGACGGCACGCTGGGCCCGTGGACCGACATCTACGCGATCGGTGCCTGCATCTATGCCTGCATGCAGGGATACCCGCCCAACGACGCGCCACAGCGCCTGGAGAAGGACCGCCTGGCGCTGTCGCTCTCTCGCTTGCGCAACGTGTACTCCGACAACCTGATCGAAGTCACCGAGTGGTGCATGTCGCTCGACCCGCTGTCGCGACCGCAGAGCGTGTTCGCGCTGCAGAAGGAACTGGCGCGCGAGACCGAGCGCCGCTACACCAAGCTGACATTCTCCGAACGCCTGAAGCTGCAGCTCGAGACGCTGAAGACCGGCGGGGCGAACAAGGCATGAGGTTCGCGGTCTACCAGGTCAGCCGGCGCGGCGGCCGTGAAAAGAACGAAGACCGCATGGGCTACTGCTATACGCGTGACGCCGGCCTGTTCGCGCTGGCCGACGGCATGGGCGGCCATCCGGAAGGCGAGGTGGCCTCGCAGCTGTCGCTGCAGACGCTGGCGGCACTGTTCCAGAAGGAAGCCAAGCCCAGCCTGGCCGATCCGGTCCGCTTCCTGCACGATGCGATCTTTGCCGGGCACCACCAGCTTCTGCGCTACGCCACGCAGCGTGCCCTGGTGGACACGCCGCGCACCACCATCGTGGCCTGTCTCATCCAGGGCAACGCCGCGTACTGGGCACACTGCGGTGATTCGCGCCTGTATGTCGTGCGCGGTGGCAAGCTCGTGGCGCGCACGCGCGACCATTCCTACACCGAGCTGCAGGACGCCATGTCGCACGTCGTGCCCATCGGTGAGCGCTTCAACCGCAACGTGCTCTTCACCTGCCTGGGCAGCCCCGGCAAGCCGGTGGTCGACACCTCGGGCCCCATGCTGCTGCAGCCCGGCGATCGCGTGATGCTGTGCTCCGACGGGCTGTGGGGTGCGGTGAGCGACGCCATCATCACCGAGCAGCTGGCGCGCCGGCCGATCTCCGACGCCGTGCCCGAACTGGTGGAACTGGCCTTGCGCGAGGCCGGCCCCAAGAGCGACAACGTCACCGTGCTCAGCGTCGAATGGGAATCGGCCGAGGACGGCGACAGCTCCAGCGGCGTATCGACGCAGTCGCTGAACGACGAGGTCTTCGCCTCCACCATCCAGGCCAGCATGGCCGACACGCCGCCCGACGAGCTTGACGACGCCGAGATCGAACGCTCGATCCGCGAGATCAACGAGGCCATCCAGCGCTCGTCGTCGAAGAAGCGCCGCTGACCGCCGCCCGTGCCGGCCGCGTTGCCGGCCGGGTCTCCGGCCCGCGCGACAATCCATGCTTTCCAAGGTGCGCCCCTTGTCTCGGCTGCGCCGTCTTCCCCTCACTTCCCCGAGAGTTTCATGAGCTTCCTGCGATCTTCCGGCCGTGCGGCCGATGCCCTGCGCCCCGTCACCCTGCAGCGCGGCTACACGAAACACGCCGAGGGGTCCGTGCTGGTGAGCTTCGGCGCCACGCGGGTGCTCTGCACCGCGTCGGTCGAGGAGAAGGTGCCTCCGCACAAGCGCGGCAGCGGTGAAGGCTGGGTCACGGCCGAGTACGGCATGCTGCCGCGCAGCACCCACACCCGCAGCGACCGCGAGGCCGCTCGCGGCAAGCAGAGCGGCCGCACGCAGGAGATCCAGCGCCTTATCGGTCGCTCGCTGCGCAGCGTGTTCGACCTCGCCGCGCTGGGGGAGCGCAGCATCCTGATCGATTGCGACGTGCTGCAGGCCGACGGCGGCACGCGAACGGCGGCCATCACCGGCGCCTTCGTCGCGGCGCAGGACGCCGTGAGCTGGCTCATCGCCAAGGGCTTGCTCCAGGCCTCGCCGATCCGCGACGCGGTGGCTGCCGTGTCGGTGGGCGTGGTCGAAGGCACGGCGCTGCTCGATCTCGAGTACATCGAGGACTCCGCCTGCGACACCGACATGAACGTCGTCATGACGGGCTCGGGCAGCTTCGTCGAGGTGCAGGGCACGGCCGAAGGCGTGCCGTTCACGCGCGCCGAGATGGACGCGCTGCTCGCATTGGCCGACAAGGGCATCCGCGAACTGGTGCAGGCCCAGCAGCAGGCGCTGGCCGCGCTGCGGTCCTGAGGTGAACCTCGCATGAAGATGGTGCTGGCCTCCAACAACGCCAAGAAGCTGGGCGAGTTGCGCAGCCTGCTCGGCGGGCTGTCGCTGGACCTCGTGCCTCAGGGCGAACTGGGCATCTCCGAGGCCGAGGAGCCGCACATCACGTTCATCGAGAACGCGCTGGCCAAGGCGCGGCACGCCGCGAAGGCCAGCGGCCTGCCGGCCATCGCGGACGACTCCGGCGTGTGCGTCGATGCGCTGGGCGGAGCGCCGGGCGTGATCTCGGCGCACTTCGCCCAGCTGCCTGTCGACGCCCCGCTGCCTGCCGACCGCGAGGCGCGGCGCCGGCTGCACGACGCTGCCAACAACGCGCTGCTGTTGCAGAGGCTGCAGGGCCAGCCCAGCCGCCGTGCCGCCTTCGTCAGCACGCTGGTGGCGGTGCGCCATGCCGATGATCCGGAACCGCTGGTGGCCTTCGGCCGCTGGGTCGGCCAGATCCTCGAAGCGCCGCGCGGCGACGCCGGCTTCGGCTACGACCCGCTGATGTTCATCCCGGCGCTGCGCCGCACGGTGGCCGAGCTCGACGCGGCGACGAAGAACGCGCACAGCCATCGCGCGCTGGCCGCCGCGCAGATGCGCATGCTGCTGCTGAGTGCCTGGGCCCTTGGCTGAGCCCCCCGTCCACACCCTGCGCTTCGTGCGCCCGGGGCAGATCACGCTGGCGGCGTTGCCGCCGCTGGCGTTGTACGTCCATCTCCCGTGGTGCCTCAAGAAGTGCCCGTACTGCGACTTCAACTCGCACGAGTTGACAGCCCCCAGGCTTCCTTCGGTCGCCACCCCCCGGGGGGGCTCGCTCCGGACCGGGAAACCCGGATCCGGAGCGGAGGACGTCACGACCCCCAGGCTTCCTTCGGTCGCCACCCCCCGGGGGGGCTCGCTCCGGACCGGGAAACCCGGATCCGGAGCGGACCTCTTCGATGCCGAACTGCAGAGCCGGTACATCGATGCACTGGTTCAGGACCTGGAGGCGTCGCTGCCGTCGATCTGGGGCCGCCGCGTGCTCAGCGTCTTCATCGGCGGCGGCACGCCCAGCCTGTTCTCGCCTGCCTCGATCGACCGCCTGATCGCCGACATCCGGGCACGCCTGCCGCTGGAGCCCGGCTGCGAGATCACGCTGGAGGCCAACCCCGGCACCTTCGAACGCGAGCGCTTCCGCGGCTTCCGTGATGCGGGCGTGACCCGGCTGTCGGTGGGCGTGCAGAGCTTCGACGACGCGAATCTCGCGGCGATCGGTCGCGTGCACGATGCTGCGCAGGCGCGCGCCGCGGTGGCCGAGGCGGCCGAGGCCTTCGAGACCTTCAACATCGACCTCATGTACGCGCTGCCCGGGCAGGACCTGGCCGGGCTCGCGCGCGACCTCGACACCGCGCTGTCCTTCGCGCCGCCGCACCTGTCGATCTACCACCTGACGCTGGAGCCGAACACGCTGTTCGCCGCGCGGCCGCCGGTGCTGCCCGACGACGACACGGCCAGCGACATGCTGGACCTCCTCGTCGATCGCACCGCGGCCACGGGCCTGCAGCGCTACGAGGTCTCGGCATTCGCCCGGCCCGGCCATCGCTGCGTGCACAACCGCAACTACTGGGAGTTCGGCGACTACCTGGGCATCGGCGCCGGTGCGCACAGCAAGCTGTCGTTCCCGCAGCGCATCGTGCGCCAGGTGCGCTGGCGCGAGCCGGCGGCCTACCTCGAACGCGCGGCGCGCGGCGAGGCGGTGTCCAACGAGCACGAGGTCTCGGCTTCCGATCTGCCCTTCGAGTTCGCGCTCAACGCGCTGCGCCTGCGCGAGGGCTTCGAGCTGCCGATGTTCCAGGAACGCACGGGCCTGTCGATGACGGTGCTCGACGAGGCCGTAGCGACCGCCGTCTCGCGCGGTTGGCTGCGGCGCGAGGGCACGCGCGTGGTGCCCACGGCGCGCGGCTTCGATTTCCTCAGCGACGTGCAGCAGCTTTTCCTGATGTCGCCTTGACGGCCGATCCAGACCGGCGCCGGCGCGGGCTCGTCGACACCGGCGCATCGCCCCGCGCCCCGGGCGCGGGCAGGCCGACGAGCGACTGCCCCAGTTCGTCGAACAGCCAGTCACGCAGGGCCACCAGCGGTGGCCAGTCGGCCAGCTCGGGCGGATAGGCCAGCCACAGCGTGGTGGCCCGTTCGTCGGGCAGCGCCAGCGGCGAAAGCCGCACCAGCCGCCCGTCGCGCAACGCGTCGGCCGCCAGCAGCTCGCGCGCCAGCGCGATGCCGATGTCCTGCTCGGCGGCCTGAAGCATCAGGCCGGCATCGTTGAAGTTGGCCACCGGCTGCACGGGGGCGTGGCAACCGTCCAGCGCAAACCATCGCGACCACGTCTCGCGGTCGCCCAGCAAGGGCTCGTCGGCCAGCGAGGGCGTGGCTCGGCCGCGCAGGCGCGCGGCCGCTGCGGCCGAGCCCAGCACGACCAGCGGCGAGTCGATCAGCCGCTCGGCCTTCAGCCCGCGCCAGGGGCCGCTGCCCTGGCGCAGTGCGGCATGGAAACCCTCGGCCTGCAGGTCGACGGTGCGCTGCGAGGCGTCGATCTCGATGGCGATGTCGGGGTGTCGGGCGCGCCAGCGCGCCATGCGCGGCAGCAGCCAGCGTTGGCCGAACGAGGGCAGCAGCGTCAGCCGCAGCGGCTGGGCCTGACCGGCCGCCGCGGCCGCGGCGGAGCGAAGGCCTTGCTCGAGCAGCGCCAGCGCGGGCTCGACCGCGCGTGCGAAGGCCTGGCCGGCGGGATTCAGCGCCACGCGCCGGCCGTGGCGGTCGAACAGGGTCACGCCGGTCTGCGCTTCGAGCTGCTTGATCTGCTGGCTGATGGCGCTGTGCGTCAGGTGCAGTTCCTCGGCCGCCACGCGCAGATTCTGCGAGCGTGCGACGGCGCGGAAGGCGGGCAGGGTGCCGAGCGGGATCCTGGGCATCTTGTGCAGTTTGGCTTACCAAGTAGTCCAGGAATCATCGATTCCTTCGCCATGGCTGTCCAGATATCCTTTTCAGCACTGACCCCTCCCGAATCTCCAGGAGACCCGCATGAACACCCTCTCGACCACCCTCCACCCCCTCGACGCGCTGCGCTCGCTGGGGCTTCGCCTCAGGGCTGCGCTGTGGGGCTCGGCCCGGCATTGCCTGGCGCTGGCCTCGGGGCGCGAGGTCTGCCTCGGCCACGACGAGTTCCGTTCGCTCTCGGAGCTGAGCCCCTCGACGCTGAAGGACATCGGCGCGCCGGACTGGATGGCCGAGCGGCGGGCCGAACTGCGCTCGCGCGAACTGGACCAGTTGCGCCTGTGACCCAGCGGGTGGCGGGCCCGGCCTGCCGGGCCTCGACGCCTACACCCGCGTCATCATGCCGCTGTGGCTGCGCAGGTGCTCCATGAGCTTTTCGGCGATGCGTGTGACCGGCAGCACGTCGTGCACTCCGCCGCGGGCGATCGCTTCGCGCGGCATGCCGAAAACCACGCAGCTGGCTTCGTCCTGGGCCAGGGTGAAGGCGCCTGCATCACGCATCTCCTTCATGGCGGTGGCGCCGTCGGCTCCCATGCCGGTGAGCATGACGCCCAGCGCGTTGGGCCCGGCCACGCGAGCGGCCGACTGGAAGAGCACCTCGACCGACGGCTTGTGACGGTTCACCGGCTCGCCGTCGCGCACGCGCACGATGTAGTTGGCGCCCGAGCGCTCCACGCTCATGTGCATGCCGCCGGGGGCGATGTAGGCGTGGCCCGGCAGCACGCGTTCGCCGTCGACGGCTTCCGACACGCGGATGCGGCACAGACCGTTCAGGCGCGTGGCATAGCTCTTGGTGAAGCCAGGCGGCATGTGCTGCGTGATCAACACGCCGGGCGAGTCGGCCGGCAGGCGCGTGAGCACCTCGCGCGTGGCCTCGGTACCACCGGTCGAAGCGCCGATGAAGATGAGCTTCTCCGTCGAGAGGCGGCCCAGCGAAGCCGGGGCTGCGGCCGGTCGCAGACCGCCTGCGCTGGCTGTCGTGGCAGCTCCCGCCGGGGTGGCCGCTGGCAGACGGCGCACCTGCGCCTTGCTGGCGGTGCGGATCTTGTCGGTGATGTCGTCGCCCAGCTGGCGCAGGCCGTCGGCCACGCCGATCTTGGGCTTGGCCACGAAGTCGACCGCACCAAGTTCCAGGGCGCGCAGCGTCACGTCGGCGCCGCGTTCGGTGAGAGTGGACACCATGACCACCGGCATCGGCCGCAAGCGCATCAGCTTGCCCAGGAAGTCGATGCCGTCCATGCGCGGCATCTCGATGTCGAGCGTGATGACGTCGGGGTTCAGGTTGCGGATCATCTCGCGTGCGATCAGCGGATCGCTGGCCGCACCGATGCACTCCATGTCCGGCTGGCGGTTGATGATCTCGGTCAGCAGGCTCCTCACCAGGGCCGAGTCGTCGACGACGATCACGCGGGTCTTCATCTGCAGGCTCTTTCTTCCTTGTCGGTGCAGCCGGGTCAGAACAGGTCGATGGAACCACCGGCGGCCACGGGGGCAGCCCGGGTCGCGGCGGCCTTTTCCTGGGCCGTCAGCACGTCGGTGTTGGTCGAAGCCAGGCGCTTGACCATCGCCTTGCCGCTGGCCGGCAGGAAACAGACCTTGCGCGGGTAGATGTCGAGGACGTCCTTCGACACGACCGTGATGCGCTCGGTGCGCAGGTAGTCGAGCACGAAGGCGGTGTTGCGCTCGCCGACGTTGATGGTGTTCATGCCGCTGATCACCGCACCGCCGCCGAAGACCTTGGCCTCCATCGTCGCGCGCGTGGCGCCGCGCTTGATGAGTTCGTTGATCAGCAGTTCCATGGCGTAGGAGCCGTAGCGACCGCCGTCGGCGCTCGAGCCGCTGGCTTCGGGCAGCATGAAGTGGTTCATGCCGCCGATGCGGCGTTCGCGGTCCCACAGGCAGGCCGCGATGCAGGATCCCAGCGTCGTCATGATGAGGATGTCCTCGTCGTAGACGAAGTATTCGCCAGGCAGCACCTTCACGGCTTCGTTGCGGAAGTGGGCGTCGTAGAAGAAGAAGCTCGCCTCGCCGGGACGGCGCTGGCGGGCCTTCAAGGAATCGAGGCGCGTCGTACCGCCCAGGGCGGGGCGGGCCGTCGGGGCAGCGGCGGTTGCAAGCATGTTCACCTTATCGGTGGCCGCGGGGCCGACTTGAGTCAGACCCGCTCGTAGATCGTCTTGCCGCGAAGACGGAACAGGTCGCGCGACTCGGTGAAGTTCTCCGAGTGGCCGACGTACAGCAGCCCGCCCGGCTTGATCACGCCGTGCATCCGTTCCAGCACCTTGCGTTGGGTGGGGGCGTCGAAATAGATCATCACGTTGCGACAGAACACGATGTCGAAGGATTCCCCCAGGCTGGTCCAGCTCGTGCTCATCAGGTTGAAACTGCGGAACTCCAGCAGCCGCGTCAGTTCGGGGCGGGCGCGGATCTGGCCGGCATTGGCCCCCGTGCCGCGAAGGAAGTGGCGTTTCAGCCGCTCGGGGCTCAGGCCACGGGCATCGGCACCGTAGACCCCGCGTTGTGCGGTGGCGAGCACTTTGGTGTCGATGTCGCTGCAGACGATGCGCACCTGGGCCGACGCGCCCAGAGACTCGATCACCGTCATCGCCAGCGTGTAGGGTTCCTCGCCGGTGGACGCCGCGTTGCACCAGATGCGCAGCGGCCGCGCCGGCCGTGCCCGAAGGTCGTCCACCAGGGCGTGAAAGTGGTGCTCCTCCCGGAAGAACGACGTCAGGTTGGTCGTCAGGCAGTTCACGAACTCCTGCCACTCGGTCTCGGCTTCGGGGCCGGTGGCGCGCTCCAGCCACTGCAGGTAGTCGGCGAACGAGCGCTGGCCCGTCTCGCGCAGGCGGCGCGCCAGGCGGCTGTAGACCATGGCCTGCTTGCCGGCATTCAGGCTGATGCCTGCACGCTGGTAGATGAGCTGGCGGATGCGTTCGAAGTCGGCGGGGTGCAGGACGTACTCCTGCTCTCCTGCAGCGGCGGGGACGGCAGCGGTCATGGGTTCGATTCAGGTGGGCAGTGCGGGCAGTGCGGACAGTGGACAGAGCGGGTTCTGCCCGGCAAGTGTGGGCGGTGCCGGCGGACGGAAAGGGTCGGAAGTGGCGGGTCATGCCGCGCCAGATCCGGGGAGCTGCACGAACGCCCGCTGCTAGACTGGCTGTGCTTTCCTGCGAACACCTTGAACTCCCGCCGCCCCACCACCGCGCCGCCACCGCTGCAACTGGACACCGCGCTCCAACTCTTGCGGCAGTACGGCCACCCGGTTCCGGACGGGCCAGCGGGCAGCGCCGAATGGCTGCAGGGCGTGATCGACGGTCTGGTCGAGATCTCCAGCAAGGACCCCCTCACCGGCCTGGCCAACCGCCGCACCTTCGAGCTGGCGCTGGCGCGCGAACTCGACCGCGTGGCGCGCAGCGGCGAGCCGGCCCTGCTGCTCACGCTGGACATCGACCACTTCAAGCGCGTGAACGACAGCCACGGCCACAGCGCCGGGGACCACGTCATCAAGGCCGTGGCCACCGCGCTGCTGGACAGCGTGCGGCCGATGGACCTGGTGGCGCGCGTCGGCGGCGAAGAGTTCTCCATCATCCTGCCCAACTGTCCCAGCCCTTTCGGCGAGACGGTGGCCGAGCGCGTGCGCCGCCGTGTCGAGAGCAACCCGGTGGCCATCAGCCCCACGCAGCAGTTGCGCGTCACGGTCAGCATCGGCGGCGCCTTCGCGCCGCAGTGGGTGCGCTCGACGCCCGCGCTGTGGATAGAGCGCACCGACCAGCAGCTCTACCGTGCCAAGGCGCACGGTCGCAACCTCGTGCGGCTGGAGCCTTCCGCCATCTCCCCGGTCAGCAGCGAAGAACGCCGCATGCTGTTCGACCACTTCCAGTCCCAGGAACACGAATGACCGAGCCCCTCGTCCGAGCCGGGCAGCCCGCGGCGGGCCGTTCACGCATCACGGCCATCACCAGCGGCAAGGGTGGCGTGGGCAAGACCTTCATCGCCGCCAACCTCGCTGCCGCACTGGCCCGCATGGGGCGCAAGGTGCTCGTGCTCGACGCCGACCTGGGCCTGGCCAACCTCGACGTGGTGCTGAACCTGTTTCCGAAGATCACCTTGCACGACGTGTTCACCGGCAAGGCCCCCCTGAGCGAGGCGATCATTCCGGCGCCTGGCGGGTTCTCGGTGCTGCTGGCGGGCTCGGGCATGGTCGAGTACTCGCGACTCACGCCCCATGTGCGCGAACAGCTGCAGGCCGTGGTGGCCGAAGTGCGCCCGATGTTCGACCACGTGCTGCTGGACACCGGCGCCGGCATCTCCGACGTGGTGCTGTACACCGTGTCGCTGGCCGACGAGGTGCTGGTGGTGGCCACGCCCGAGCCGACCTCGCTGACCGATGCCTACGCGACCATCAAGGTGCTGGGCACGACACAGGGCCGGCGCGAGATCCGGCTGATGGTCAACCAGACGCAGAAGCCCACCGACGGCCGCAACGTGCGCAACCAGCTGCAGCAGGTGATCGACCGCTACGTCAACCCCACGCTGGACGGCCCGATGCGGCTGGATCTGCTGGGCGCCGTGCCGCTCGACCCCTCGGTGCGCGAAGCCGTGCAGCGTCGTCAGCTGATGCTGGAACAGATGCCGGGCACGCCAGCGGCCGTGGCCATCGTCGAGGCCGGCGCCCGCATGCTTGAATGAGTCAACGTGACTGAAGAAGCCACCCCCGCAGACGTCGTCACCCCGTACCAGCGCCTGGGCGGCGAAACCGCCGTGCGCGCGCTGGTCGACCGCTTCTACGACCTGATGGATCTGGAGCCGACCTTCACCGGCATCCGTGCGCTGCACCCGCAGAGCCTGGACGGCTCGCGCGACAAGCTGCACTGGTTCCTGTGCGGTTGGCTGGGCGGCCCCAACCACTACATCGAACGGTTCGGCCATCCGCGCCTGCGCGCTCGGCACCTGCCCTACGAGATCGGCATCGCCGAGCGCGACCAGTGGATGGCCTGCATGATGCAGGCGATGCAGGAATCGAACGTCGATCCGGCGCTGGCCGAGCGCCTGGCGCAGTCGTTCTTCGGCACCGCCGACTGGATGCGCAACCAGGGTAGCTGAGGCCGGCCCTCAGCTACCGCTGAGCAGCACGACCAGCGCGCCCGCACCGCCTTCGGGCCCGCTGGCCTGCGTGAAGGCCACCACCTCGTTGCACTGCGCCAGCCAGCGCTGCACCTTGGCCTTCAGCACCGGCGTGCGGCCCGGCGAACCGTGTCCCTTGCCATGCACCACGCGCAGGCAGCGATGGCCGCGGCGTGCCGAGTCGCGCACGAAGGCAGCCATCTGCTCGCGTGCCTCGTGGCGCCGCATGCCGTGCAGGTCGATCTCGCCCTGGATGGTCCACTGGCCCCGGCGCAGGCGGTTCACCACGTCGGGGTTCACGCCGGGCCGGCGGAAGCTCAGTCCGTCGTCGGTCAGCAGCAGCGATTCGACGTCGACTTCGTCGGACAGCGCCTCACGCAGGGCCGCCTGCTCGTCGAGTTCGCGCTGCCGCGGCTCGGGCGCGGGCCGCGGGCGCTGCACGTCGGCACCGTCGTGCGGCGGCATCGGCGTGACCGGGCCCACGGCCAGCGCGAACTGGCGGCGGAGGCGCTCTGCCGCCTCGCGCTCGGCCTGCTTGCGCGCCTCCTGCTCGGCGCGCTGGCGCGCACGGCGGGCCAGTTCGTCGCGCAGGTGGCCCAGCTCGCTGAAGCGGCGGGCGATCACGCCAGACCCCCGGCCGAAGCCTGGCCGGATGTCACATCAGGCCCCGCTCGGCCATCGACACCACCGTGCCGCGCCCCACCACCAGGTGGTCGAGCACGCGCACGTCCACCATCTGCAGCGCGGTCTTCAGCGTCTGCGTGAGGTATTCGTCGGCGCGCGACGGCTCGGCCAGGCCCGACGGGTGGTTGTGCGCTAGCACCACGGCGCCGGCGTTGTGCGTCAGGGCCTTCTTCACCACTTCGCGCGGGTAGACGCTGGTCTGCGTGAGGGTGCCGTGGAACATCTCCTCCATGCACACCAGGCGGTGCTGGCTGTCCAGGAACAGCACGGCGAAGACCTCCTGCTCACGGCCGGCCAGCTGCAGCGCCAGGTAGTCCTTGACCTTCTGCGGCGCATCGAACACCGGCTGGTGCTGCATCTGCTGGGCCAGCGCGCGGCGGGCCATCTCCATCACCGCGGCGATCTCGGCCCGCTTGGCCGGGCCCAGGCCCTTGATGCGCTGCAGGTCGTCCGGGCCCGCCTGCAGCAGACCGAAGAAGCCGTCGAACTGCTGGAGCACGTTGTCGGCCAGCTTGAACACGCCTTCGCCCTTCAACCCGGTGCGCAGCAGCAGCGCCAGCAGTTCGGTGTCGGACAGCGCGCCGGGCCCGCGGGCCATCAGCTTCTCGCGCGGACGCTGTTCTGCAGGCAGGTGCTTGATCGTCATGGCCGGGTGGGCTCGAGGTCGCCCGCGTAGAATCAGCTCAGTTTATTCGAGAGGCGCCAGCCCGCGTCGTTGCCCGTGAATCGCATCCAGCCGGGCTCCTTCCTGACCCTGCACTACCGTCTTGCAGGGCCCGATGGGGCCGACGTCATCAACACCTTCGCCGACAAGCCGGCCACGCTGTCGCTGGGCGAGGGCCAGCTGGCGCCCGCCATCGAGACGCGGCTGCTGGGGCTGCAGGAAGGCATGCGCGAGACCTTCGACCTGGCGGCCGGCGAGGCCTTCGGCGACCGCAACCCCGAACTGCTGCAGCGCGTCAAGCTGTCGCTGCTGCACGAACTGGGCGATCCGGCGGCCGAGTACGCCGTGGGCGACGTGGTGCAGTTCCCCACGCCCGACGGCCAGGGGGCCTACGCCGGCGTGGTGCGCGACGTGGGCGCCGACTGGCTGCTGTTCGACTTCAACCACCCGCTGGCCGGGCAACCGGTGCGCTTCGAAGTGCAGGTGCTGGGGATACTCTGATGACCGGAACTGTCGAAGACGTCCTGCTGGCCGAGCCGCGTGGGTTCTGCGCCGGCGTCGACCGCGCCATCGAGATCGTCGAGCGCGCCATCAAGCTGTACGGCGCCCCGATCTACGTGCGCCACGAGATCGTGCACAACACCTACGTGGTGAACGACCTCAAGACCAAGGGCGCCATCTTCATCGAGGACCTGGCCGACGTGCCTCCCGGTGCCACCCTGGTCTTCAGCGCGCACGGCGTCAGCAAGGAAGTGCGCCTGGAGGCCGACCGCCGCGGCTTCCGCGTCTTCGACGCCACCTGCCCGCTGGTGACCAAGGTGCACGTCGAAGTGGCCAAGCTCTCGAAGGAGGGCTACGAGTTCATCATGATCGGCCACAAGGGCCACCCCGAGGTGGAAGGCACGATGGGCCAGCTGCACGAGGGCATCTACCTCGTGGAAGAGGCCGAGGACGTGCTGCATGTGCAGCCGCGCGGCGACAAGCTGGCCGTGGTCACCCAGACCACGCTCAGCGTGGACGATGCGGCGGCCATCCTCGAGGCGGTGAAGCGCCGGTTCCCGCACGTGCGCGAGCCCAAGAAGCAGGACATCTGCTATGCCACGCAGAACCGGCAGGACGCCGTCAAGCTGCTGGCGCCGATGGTCGACGTCGTCGTCGTCGTCGGCAGCCCGACCAGCAGCAACAGCAACCGCCTGCGCGAACTCGCCCAGCGGCTGGGCGCGCTGTCCTACATGGTCGACAGCGCCGAAGACCTGAAGGCCGAGTGGTTCGAAGGGCACCGCCGCGTCGGCCTCACGGCCGGCGCCTCGGCGCCCGACGTGCTGGTGCAGCAGGTCATCCTGCGGCTGCGCGAACTGGGCGCCACCACCATCCGCAAGATGGACGGCGTGAAGGAGTCGGTGCACTTTCCGCTGCCGCGCGGCCTGGGCGATCGCAGCATGAGCGAGAGCGCCGCGTCCCGATCTTGACGCGGGTTGCCGCTGCCTGCCTGGCGCGTGCAACCCGCGCTCCGTGCCCCATGCCGCAGGCGCTGCTTCGCTGAAGTGCGCGCCGCCCACACCAGATTCCCGAGGACCCACCATGCTCGACATCAACCTGCTGCGCCGTGACCTGGCCGCCGTGATCGCCCGCCTGGAGCAGCGCAAGAACCCCCAACCCTTCCTCGACGTCGAGCGCTACAGCGCGCTCGAGGCCGAGCGCAAGCAGATCCAGACCCGCACCGAGGAGCAGCAGGCCCGGCGCAATGCGCTGAGCAAGCAGATCGGCATGCTCAAGGGCAAGGGCGAAGACACCTCGGCCGTGATGGCCGAGGTGGGCGGGATCGGCGACGCGCTGAAGGCCGATGGCGACCGCCTGGAGCAGATCCAGACCGAGCTGCAGCTCATGCTGATGTCGCTGCCCAACCTGCCGCACGACAGCGTGCCGCAAGGCGCCGACGAACACGCCAACGTCGAGGTGCGGCGCTGGGGCACGCCGCGCGCGCTGGGCTTCGCGCCCAAGGACCACGTCGACCTCGGCGCCGCGCTGGGGCTGGACTTCGAGACCGGCACGAAGCTGTCGGGTTCGCGCTTCACCTTCATGCGCGGCACCGCGGCGCGGCTGCACCGGGCGCTCGCGCAGTTCATGCTGGACACGCAGACGCAGGAGCACGGCTACACCGAGTGCTACACGCCCTACATCGTCAACCGCGAGATCCTCGAAGGCACGGGCCAGCTGCCCAAGTTCAAGGAGGACATGTTCTGGGTGCTGCGCGGCGGCGACGAAGCGCAGCCCGAGCAGTACCTCATCAGCACCAGCGAGATCAGCCTGACCAACACCGTGCGCGAGCAGATCCTCGACGCCGCGTCGCTGCCCATCAAGCTCACGGCGCACAGCCCCTGCTTCCGCTCGGAAGCCGGCAGCGCCGGTCGTGACACGCGCGGCATGATCCGCCAGCACCAGTTCGACAAGGTCGAGATGGTGCAGATCACGCACCCCGACAAGAGCTACGAGGCGCTGGAGCAGATGGTCGGCCACGCCGAGGCCATCCTGCAGAAGCTCGAACTGCCCTACCGCGTGATGGCGCTGAGCACCGGCGACATGGGTTTCGGCGCGGCCAAGACCTACGACCTGGAGGTCTGGCTGCCGGCACAGGACACCTACCGCGAGATCAGCTCGTGCAGCAATTGCGAGGCCTTCCAGGCGCGTCGCATGCAGGCGCGCTTTCGCCCCATCGTGAACGGTCAGCAGGGCAAGCCCGAGCTGGTGCACACGCTGAACGGCTCGGGCCTGGCGGTGGGCCGCGCCCTGGTGGCGGTGCTCGAGAACCACCAGCAGGCCGATGGCTCGATCGCCGTGCCCGCCGCGCTGCGCCCCTACCTGGGCGGGGTCGAGGTGCTGCGCAGCTGAAGCCCGCGTCGAAAGACCCGCGGGCCTGGGCTAGAATTCAAGGCTTCGCTGACGGCACTGGAAAGGTGGCAGAGTGGTCGAATGCACCGGATTCGAAATCCGGCGTACTGGTCTCCAGTACCGGGGGTTCGAATCCCCCCCTTTCCGCCAGGCAACAAGAACGACAGAACGGAAACACGGGCCCTCGAGGCCCGTTTTCTTTTGGGCTCGAGCCTTTGGATCAGGCCCTTGGATCAGGCTGCAGGCCGGCGCGGCGCCGGGGCGGCCCCAGGCGCGGGCAGGAACAGAGCCGGATCCACCGACTGCGCGTTCAGGTAGACGCTGAAATGCAGGTGCGGCCCGGTCACCCGGCCGGTGGCGCCGACCCGGCCCAGCAGGCTCCCGGCCTGGACGGGACGGCCCGGTGCGGTGTCGATCGACGACAGGTGGCAGTACAGGCTGAGGAAGCCCTGGCCGTGGTCGACGATGACGCATTGGCCGCTGAAAAAGTAGTCGCCGGTGTCCACCACCTCACCGGCCGCTGCGCTGTGCACCGGCGTGCCGGTGGCAGCGGCGATGTCCATGCCGCTGTGCGGATTGCGCGGCTGGCCATTGAACACCCTGCGCAGGCCGAAGGACGACGAGCGCGGGCCGTTCACCGGCTGCAGCAGGCGCAGCGTGGCCGGTTCGCGCTCGGCGGTGAACCGGCTCAGCACCGCCCCCAGGTGGGCTCGCTCGCGCGATGCGCGCGCCTGGTCTTCGGGCGACATCTCGACGTGGCGCGGGGCCACCCGCAGGTGCTGTTCGGCGTAGCGCTTGGGGCGCAGGTCGAAGGCCTGCCGGCGCGCCCGCCCGTCGGCCTCGACGACCTCCAGGGCCTGCACCTCCGACGCATCGGCGGCCAGCGGGATGCCCACCACGGCCACCCACTCGCTCCCCCGGGCCCGCACCGCCACCGCGTGGTCCCGGTAGCGCACGGCCGGTCGTGGCCCGCTTGCAGCGCCCACGGGCAGCACGACCACGCCGCCAGGGACGGGGGCCGCCAAAGGCAGGGTCGTCTGCACGGGCCGGGCAGTGGCCGGCGGGGTGGCCCCGTCGGCGCCACCGGCCATCAGCAGCGGTCCGCCGAGCCAGGACATCAGGATGAAGCGGCGTTGCATCGTTCGATCGTAGCCGTGTGCCAGCGTCACCGCGGTCGTGTTCCCGCACTTCCACGGCGGCCACGTCGTGTTCCCGAACGCCAGGATCCACCTGCCGCCGCCCGGGTGGGACTGGTGGATGGACGAGGCGGGCATGAACAGCGCCCCCGAGACCACGCGCGCGGCCTTTGCCGGCTGCCGGCGGGTGTTCGGGCCGATCGCCCCGTCCGCCAAGCGCTTGCAGCCCGGCGACGAGATCCTGCCCGGCGGGCGCTGCGCCCGCCGGGGCTTCCAGTCTCGGCAAAGCGCGTTAGCCTTCGGGTCCCACCCCACCCGAGACTGCCTTGAAGCTCTTCTTCTCCCCGACGTCGCCCTACGTGCGCAAGTGCCTGGCCAGTGCGCACGAACTCGGTCTGCTGGACCGCATCGAGTTCCTGGACTGCAAGGCGCACCCGATCGATCGCGACGCCCGCATCGTGGCGGCCAACCCGCTGGGCAAGGTGCCCACGCTCGTCACCGACGACGGGCAGGCGCTGTACGACAGCCGCGTCATCTGCGAGTACCTGGACGGCGTGGGCGGCGGCTCGCTGTTCCCGAAGGACGCCAGCCGCTGGAACGCGCTGGTGCTGCAGTCGCTGGGCGATGGCGTGCTCGACGCTGCACTGCTGGTTCGCTACGAAGACCTGGCGCGGCCCGAGGCGCTGCGCTCGGCCGACTGGAAGCGCGGCCAGCTCGACAAGATCGCCACGTCGCTGCAGGCGCTGGAAGACGGCACGCCGACCCTGGGCGAGTCGGTGCACATCGGCACCATCACGGTAGGCTGTGCAATGTGGTACCTGGACCTGCGCTTTGCCGATCTGGGCTGGCGCGACGCGCACCCGAACCTGGCGCAGTGGTGGGCGCGCTTCGGCCAGCGGCCGTCGATGAGCGCGTCGTGGACCCTGCCTTGACGCGGGCCCCTTCCAAGGGCCGCAGCACATGAAGGAGCACAAGCTCGAGCACGACGCCTACCGGCCGCTGAGCGGCCGGCGCCGCCTGCTCGTCGTGGTGCTGGCCCTGGCCACGGCGGCGACCATCTTGCTGTCGGTGCTCGGGCCGCCGGGAGGATCCAAGGGGCCCAGACCCCCGCCCGCGCCCGAGCCCGCAGCCTGCGCGCCGGGCCAGAGCATCGGCTGCGTGGGCGGCAAGGCCGATGTCATCGTGCCGCCGGCGTCGGCGGCGCGGTGAGGTGCCACAAGGCTTGATGGAACCGTCGCGAGCGGGTCGAGGTGGCGTCGAGCATCGCAGCCGTACACCCGTACGGCGAGAAGCGCAGGCGCCAGATCGGCCCGCGCAGCAGGTTCCTTCAAGCCTTGTCAGTCGACCTTGCCGATGCGGCGAACGGCCTCGACCATCTGTTTCGCATCGTTGTCCCAGTAGGTCTGGAACTCGGGTGCATCGAGGTACTCGATGGGGCTGCCGGCGCGGTTGATGGTGGCCACGACCTGCGGGTCGCTGGCGGCCTTGCGCGCAGCGGCACGCAGACGCTGCACGATGGGCTCGGGCGTGCCGGCGGGCACGAACAGCGCTGACCACTGCGCGAACTGCGCCGCAAAGCCCGCCTGCTTGAGGCTGGGCACATCGGGCAGCGCCGCCAGTGGCTTGTCGCCCCAGTGGGCCAGGGCGCGCAGCTTGCCGGACTTGATGTGCTGCACCACGCTGGCCGGCCCGCTGGACAGCGCGTCGACCTGGCCGCCCAGCAGGGCCAGAACGGCCGGGCCGGCGCCGGTGTAAGGGATGTGGACCATGCGGAAGCCGGCGCTGGCCTTCAGCATTTCCATCGGCACGTGCATGGTGCCGTAGTTGCCCGAGCTGCCGTAGTTGAAGGCGCCCGGGCGCTTCTTCATGTCGGCCACGAACTCGCCCAGCGTCTTCCAGGGCGAGTCGGCGCGCACCACCAGCACCGTGGGGTCGGCGGTGAAGCGCGCGATGGGCTTCAGCTGGTCGAGCGTGTAGGCCGGCTTGCGGCCCAGCAGGTTGTCGGCTTCCGGCAGGATGGAAATGGACGACAGGCTCATCAGGATCGTGTAGCCGTCCGGTGCGGCGCGCGCCACGGCGCCGTTGCCGGTGGCGCCACCGGCGCCGCCGCGGTTCTCCACCACGACGGTCTGCTTCAGCTCCTTGCCCAGCGCCTCGGCGACCGGTCGTGCCACGGCATCGGCCACGCCGCCGGGCGGGAAGGGCACGATCATGGTGATCGGCTTGTCGGGCCAGTTGCCCTGGGCCCAGGCGGCTGGTGCGCCCGCCAGCGCCAGCACGGCGGCGCCGGCGGCCAGGATGTGTCGACGGGTGCTCATCGCGAGTCCTCCACGAAACGGTTCTGCAAGGTGCCGATGCCCTCGACCTCGATGCGCACCACGTCGCCATGCTGCAGCCAGCGCGGCGGGTTCAGGCCCATGCCGACGCCGGCGGGGGTGCCGGTGGCGATGACGTCGCCGGGCAGCAGCGTGATGCCGCGCGAGCAGGTCTCGATCAGCGTGGGCAGGTCGAAGATCAGGTCGGTGGTGCGTGCGTCCTGGCGCAGCTCGTCGTTGACCCAGCAGCGCACGCGCGTGTCGGTGCCGTCGAGTTCGTCGGCAGTGACGATCCAGGGGCCCATCGGGCAGAAGGTGTCGAAGCTCTTGCCCAGGTCCCACTGCTGGTGGCGCATCTGCACGTCGCGCGCGGTGACGTCGTTGACGATGGTGTAGCCGAAGACGTGCGACAGCGCCGCCTCGCGCGTGATGTTGCGGCCGGGCTTGCCGATGACGATGGCGAGTTCGGCCTCGTAGTCGATCTGCGAGGAGATCGCGGCACCGGGCAGCAGGACGTCGGCGCCGTGCGCCACCACGGTCTCGGGCACCTTGGTGAACACGATGGGCCAGGCCTCGGTGTTGGCGTTGCTCGACTTGAACACCGTGTCGCGCAGCTCCTTGGCGTGGGCATGGTAGTTGCGGCCGACGCAGAACAGGTTGCGTCGCGGCAGCGGCAGCGGTGCTTCCAGCTGCACCTCGGTGATGGGCAGGGCCTCGCCATCGGGCGAGGGCAGGGCGCCGCCAGTGGCCGCGCTCTCGATGAAGCGCAGCACGCCGGCCTGGGCCGAACCCGGGTCTTCCAACCCGTAGGGTCGTACGCTGAGGCCGTCGGCGGCAACGATGCCCACGCGACGGCGGCCCTGGTGGATGAAGGTGGCAAGACGCATGGGGGCTCCTGTGGACTCGGGATGCAAGGTGGCCGGAACGCGCCTGTCGGAGGTCGGCAGCCGGAACGCGGCCCAAATGCTACCATTCAGGCCCAGTCCGGTCACGAAAAGTACTGCATGGATGCCGCCGCCGCGCTGAGAGACACCATCGTCGAGAACCTGCGCGCGCGCACCTGGCGTGCGGGCCACCGCATTCCCACCGAACGCGAGCTGGGCGAGCGCTTCGGACTCAGCCGCTCGACCGTGCGCCGGGTGCTGCTCGACTTCAAGCGGCGCGGGCTCATCACGCAGACGGTGGGCAGCGGCACCTACGTCAGCGAGCGGGTGCACGAGGCGATGGCGGGCTGGTCGGCTGCGGCGCATGGCGCGGCCGTGCAGGCGGTCAGCCCGTCCGAGCTGATGAGCGCGCGGCTGGCGCTCGAGCCGGCCCTGATCGAGATGGTGATCGGCCATGCCACCGCCGCAGATTTCGCGCGCATGGACGAGTGCAACGACCGCGCCGAGGCGGCCACCACGGTCGAGGAGTTCGAGCACTGGGACGGCCAGCTGCACGGCGCCATCGCCGACGCCGCGCACAACGGCTTCATCTCGACCATCTTCACGCTGATGAACGAGGTGCGCTCGCAAAGCGAATGGGGCATGCTCAAGCGGCGCAGCGCCACGCCAGAGCGGCGCCTGGAGTACCAGCGCCAGCACCGCGAGCTGGTGGAGGCGCTGAAGGACCGCGACGCCGACCGTGCCAAGGCGCTGTGCCTGGCCCACCTGGTGCAGGTGCGCGTGAACATGCTGGGGTCCTGAAGGAATTGCAGGCTTGTCGACGGTGGCGCCTACGGGCCGTGCCGCATTGACCCGCCCCCGAGGCGCCGCTACATTGGTGCGCTTGCCGAGACCAGTGCGGCCCAAATCGAACCATTCCAGCCGGAGACACGCATGACCACACAGCCCTCGACAGGCCCCCGCCCCATGCCCCGCCGCCTGGTGCTGACCGGTGCAAAGACGCTGGCCCTGTGCGCCGCCCTGACGTGGCTGCCCGCGCAGGCGCAAGACTACCCCGCCAAGCCGGTGCGCATCATCGTGCCCTTCGCGCCTGGCGGCTCTGCCGATGTGTTCGGGCGCTTCATCGCGCAGCGCCTGCAGGAGAGCCTGGGCCAGACCTTCGTGGTCGACAACCGGCCCGGGGCCGGGTCGGTGATCGGCACCGACGCGGTGGCCAAGTCGGCGCCCGACGGCTACACGCTGCTGGTGATGTCGAACACGCACACCGTCAACGAGTCGTTGATCCCGACCAAGCCCTTCCAGCTGATGCGCGACTTCGTGCCCATCGCGCCCATCAACTATTCCGACCTCGTGCTCGTGGGCAAGGCCGGCCTGCCGGCGTCGACCCTGCCCGATCTCATCAAGGCCGCGAAAGCGAAACCCGGCGGCATGTCCTACGCCTCGTCGGGCCCGGGCACGCCGTACCACATGGCCGGCGAGCTGTTCAAGGCGATGGCCGGTGTCTCGATCGTGCACATCCCCTACAAGGGCAGTGCCGGCGCGCGCACCGACGTGCTGGGCGGGCAGGTGGAGATGATGTTCGACGCCATCCCGACGATGACCGAGCACATCAAGGCCGGCAAGGTGAAGGCCCTGGCCACCACCGGCAAGACCCGTTCGGCGACGCTGCCCGACGTGCCCACGGCCAGCGAAGCCGGCGTGCCCGGCTACGAAGCGACGATCTGGCTCGGCCTGATGGCGCCCAAGGGCACGCCGCCGGCCATCGTGCAGAAGCTCAATGCCGAGGTCTCGAAGATCACGTCCAACCCCGAGACCCGCCGCGCCTGGACGGCCCAGGGCACCACCGCGATGACGATGGGTGTCGACGAGTTCGCGAAGTACATGAACGACGACATCGCGAAGTGGGCCCACATCGTGAAGATCTCGGGCGCCAAGGCCGAGTAGCGCCTGCCCGTCGAAATGAACGGATTCCGATGACTGCATCCACACTCCACCTGCTGTGTGCCGGCGCCGCGCAGGGCCTGGTCAAGGCGCTCGAGGCGCCGCTGAAGGCGCAGACCGGCGCCGCCCTCGCCGGCCGCTTCGGCGCCGTGGGCGCCATGAAGGAAGCGCTGCTGGCCGGAGAGCCCTGCGACCTGATGATCGTGACGAAGAAGATGATCGACGAGCTGGTCGCTTCGGGCGTGCTGCGCGCCGGCAGCGCGGCCGACATCGGACGCGTGCAGACCGGCGTGGCCGTGCGCCAGGGCGAAGGACTGCCGAACGTCGACAGCGCCGAGGGCCTGAAGGCGGCGCTGCTGGCGGCCGACGCGATCTATTTTCCCGACCCGGTGCGCGCCACGGCGGGCATCCATTTCGCCGACGTGATGAAGCGCCTGGGCGTGCACGACGTGCTGCAACCGCGTTTTCGCACCTTTCCCAATGGCGCCACCGCGATGCGTGAAATGGCCGCCGCCGCTGCCCCGCGGCTGATCGGCTGCACGCAGGTCACCGAGATCCTCTACACGCCGGGCATCACCCTGGTGGCCCCACTGCCTGCCGGTTTCGGCCTGGCGACCGTCTACACCGCCGCGGTGTCGGCGAAGGCGGCCGACAGCGACCTGGCCGCTCGCTTCATCGCCATGATGACCGGCGCCGACGCCGCTGCGCTGCGCGCCGCGGGTGGCTTCGAAGCCTGACGGAGACGACTGACATGCCTGCGATCACCCTTCCCTTGCGCCGTCTGCTGGGGGCCCTGGCGCTGTGTGCCGCCGTGCCTGCGGCGCTCGCGCAGACGGTGGCGGCCGACTATCCGTCGCGCCCCATCACCATCGTCGTGCCCTTCTCGCCGGGTGGCGCGGTCGACGGGCCGATGCGGGCCATCGCCCAGGAACTGAGCAAGCGGCTGAAGCAGCAGGTCGTCGTCGACAACCGGCCCGGCGCAGGGGCCACCATCGGATCGGAGTCGGTGGCCAAGGCCGCGCCCGACGGCTACACGCTGCTGCTGGCCTCGCAGACCAATGCCATCAGCGCCACGCTGTACCCGCGGCTGAAGTTCAGCCCCATCGACGATTTCGCCGGCATCTCGCTGCTGGGGCGCGAGCCCGGCGTGCTGGTGGTGCACCCGTCGCTGCCGGTCAAGAGCGTGGCCGAGGTGGTGGCGATGGCCAAGGACAAGCCGGGCTCGCTGAACTACGCGTCGTCGGGCAACGGCAGCGGCCAGCACCTGTTCATGGCGATGTTCGCCTCGATGGCCGGCATCCAGCTCACGCACGTGCCCTACCGCGGCAGCGGGCAGGCCACCACCGACCTGCTGGCCGGCACCGTGCCGATGGCCATGCCCGGCACGGCCTCGATGATCAAGCATGTCAGGAGCGGCAAGCTGCGTGCGCTGGCCACCACCGGCGTGACCCGATCGAAGCAGCTGCCCGAAGTGCCGACGCTGGCCGAGTCGGGCCTGTCCGGCTACTCGGCCTACGTGTGGATGGGCCTGCTGGCCCCCAAGGGCACGCCCGTGGCCATCGTCGAGCGGCTGCAGCGCGAGCTGAAGGCGGTGCTGGCCACCCCCGAAGTCAGCACCTACATGAACGAGGCCGGCATCGAGAGCGTGGGCTCCACGCCGGCCGAGATGGATGCCTACTTCCGCGAGGAGCGCGACCGATGGGCGCGCATCGTCAAGGAAACCGGCGCCAAGATCGATTGAAACCCTAACCCGCGAGGAGCCGCGATGCCGCAAGTGACGGGCCAGGAGCACTGGACCACCAAGACCACCCCCGACGGCGACGTGCGCCTGTTCCTGTGGGAGAAGTTCGTCGGCTCGCCCGACGGCAAGCCGGCCGTGCTGTTCGTGCACGGCTCGTCGATGGCGTCGACGCCGACCTTCGACCTCACGGTGCCGGGCCGCCCGCATTCGTCGGTGATGGACTGGTTCGCCGAGCGCGGCTTCGTCTGCTGGTGCGTGGACATGGAAGGCTACGGCCGCAGCAGCAAGCACCGCGACATCTACTGCGACATCAGCAACGGGTCGGACGACCTGAAGGCCGCCACCGACTACATCGCCGCCACGCGCGGCGTCACCAGCTTCCTGACCTACGGCATCTCGTCGGGCGCGCTGCGGGCGGCCTTGTTCGCGCAGCGCCACCCCGAGCGCGTGTCGCGCCTGGCGCTGGACGCCTTCGTGTGGACCGGCGACGGCGCGCCCACGCTGGAGCAGCGCCGCAAGAAGCTGCCCGAGTTCATGGCGAACAAGCGCCGGCCCATCGACCGCAAGTTCGTCTATTCGATCTTCGAGCGCGACCATCCCGACTGCGCCGACAAGCCGACGATCGAAGCCTTCGCCGACGCCATCCTGGCGCTCGACGACTCCATGCCCAACGGCACCTACATCGACATGTGCTCCAGGCTGCCGGTGGTCGACCCACAGAAGATCACCGTGCCCACGGTGGTGCTGCGCGGGCAGTTCGACGGCATCGCCGGCTTCGACGACCTCATCGAGTTCTTCAAGCGACTGCCGTCGGCCGACAAGCAGTTCACCGTGCTCAACGGCATCTCGCACGCCAGCTTCCAGCAGAAGAACTACCTGATGGTCTACCAGATCCTGCACGCGTACTTCACGCAGCCGGCGCCGGCCTACACCGACAGCGGCCACTGAGCCTGTGGCTCAGCGCTCGCGCGTGAAATCGCGCTCGCGCCTTCGCCAGCCGTACGGGGCCTGCCGGCCCCGTACGCGCGGGCTCAGCCCCTGAGCCACCTGCCCCGCACGTTCGGGGCATGTCTTCGCCACCGGCCACACCGCTTCACTTCCAGCCCTGGAGCCTGCACTTCAGGCCGTGCTGGCATTGCCACCACTTCAGCGGCATGCTGCACGGCGGCAGCGCTGCGGCCTGTGTGCTGCCCAACGGCCCGCGCGTGCGCTCGATGCCGCAGGGCGGCTGCTCGGCCTTCGAGCGCGAGCCGGGTGCCGACGATGGCGATGCGCCGCCGCTGCCGCTCTCCAGCGCGCCGCTACAGGTCGCGCACCAGCGGCGCCAGCTGCCCCAGCATGAACTGCCAGTACGGCGCCACGCAGGGCAGGTGGTCGGTGGTCGGTGACGCCACGCAGTCGGTCATGCTCACGGCGGCTGCGCCTTGCGCCTGCATGGTCTGCAAGGCCCGCGCGCCGACGGCGTAGGGCACGGTGCGGTCGTCGCGCCCGTGGAACAGCGCGACCGGCCGCTGCGGTCGCCAGTCGTGCACGTCGCTGTCGCGCGCGATGGCCTGGCGGTCGTCGGCCAGGAAGTTGTCGATGAAGGTGCTCTGGAACGAGACATCCGCGTCGCCCGGGATCAGCTCGCGGAACAACGCGCGCCGCACCTCGTTGCGCACCGAAGAGCCCAGGTTGCTGAGCGGGCCCGGGCTGAGCAGCGCAGCCAGCAGGCGGTTCTCGTCGCGCACGCGCGCCAGCAGCAGGTCGAGCGTGACGCCCACGTCGTAGGGCCCGGCCCCTGGCACGGTGGCCACCAGCATGGCGCGGTGAGGGCCGTTGCCCTGCTCGATGGCCCGTTGCGCCGCCAGCGTGGCGTAGCCGCCTTCGGAATAGCCGACCAGAAAGAGCTGGCCGTTGCCGCGCACGCCGTTCTGCGTGCGCCAGACGAGGCCTGCCGTGAGCAGGTCTTCCACCGCTGCGGCGGTGGGCGCCGACAGCAGGTAGGGGTGCTGCAGGCCTTTCGAAGCGCCGTAGCCCACGTAGTCGGCGGCCAGCACGATGGCCCCCAGCGAGGCCATCACCACCGGCGGTGCGTCGGGCGTCACCGCGTTGGTGGGCGCCTCCGCGTCGTAGAAGATGGTGCCGTGCTGGTAGCTCACGACCGGGCTGGCGCGGCCGGGCGCCTTGTCGGGCAGGACCATCAATCCCGAGGCCGTGACCAGGCGGCCCTGGCCGTCGAGCGTGGTGTAGGTGATGCGCCAGGTCGACACGGCATAGGCTGCGGCCACCGAGGGCGTGCGCACGCCGGGCGTGCTCGTGGCCTGGGTGATCTGGGCCGCCGTGATGCTGCCCAGCCGGGTGGCCGACAGCAGCGCGCCGCGGCCGGTGGGCGGTGCGATCTGCGGCTCCAGCAGTGGCCACTCGAAGATGCGCAACGGCGCTGGCGCGCCTGCCGGGGTGGCCGGCGAATCGTAGATCGCGCCGGGCTCGATGGCGGCCCCTGCCGCCGCGCCTTCCCGGCCTGCGCTGGCCGCCGCGGTCTTGCGGGCGTCTGCGTCGGCGGCGTCGCCGCCGCCGCCGCCGCCGCAGGCGACGAGCAGCGTCAACAGCAAGGGAGACAACCAGGCCAGCAGGCGCAACATTCGGAGCCCTTCGAGACGATGAAGACGCCACGGTGGCGGCGCCAGCGGTGACAACTCCGACGCACTGCATCCGGTTGACACCGAAGTATCCATCGCTCAGGTGCGGCACCGGCCGGTCACGGCGACCCCGACTTCTACAATGCGTGCTTCCTCCATCGAAGCCCCTACGCCATGCCCGTCAACCTGCGCGTCACCGAAGCCCACGAGCTGTTTCCCGTTGCCGGCGTCCGCCTCGGCGTGGCGATGGCCGGCGTGCGCAAGGCCAACCGCCGCGACCTCGTGGTCATCGCGCTCGACGAAGGCGCCAGCGCCGCCGGCGTGTTCACGCAGAACCGCTTCTGTGCCGCACCGGTGCAGGTCTGCCGCGAACATCTGGCCGCGGGCGCCGCGATCCGGGCGATGGTCATCAACACCGGCAACGCCAACGCCGGTACCGGCGCCGACGGCCTCGCCCGGGCGCGCCGCACCTGCGACAGCCTGGCTGCGCTGATGGGTCTGCAGGCGCAGCAGGTGCTGCCGTTCTCCACCGGCGTGATCATGGAGACCTTGCCGGTGGAGCGCATCGAGGCCGGCCTGCCGGCCGCCATCGCCGCGCTGCGGCCCGATGCCTGGGCCGAAGCCGCGCAAGGGATCATGACCACCGACACGCTGCCCAAGGCGGCGTCGCGCCAGGTCACGATCGCCGGCAAGACCGTGACGGTGACCGGCATCAGCAAGGGTGCCGGCATGATCCGCCCGAACATGGCCACCATGCTGGGCTTCATGGCGACCGATGCCGTCATCGCGCCGCACCTGATGCAGACCCTGGTGCGTGAAGCGGCCGACCAGTCCTTCAACCGCATCACCATCGACGGCGACACCAGCACCAACGACAGCTTCGTGCTGGCTGCCACGCAGCGCGCGGGCCACCCGCGCATCGAGCAGCTCGAGTCCCCCGATGGCGCGCTGCTGCGCGAGGCGGTGTTCGACGTGGCGCGCACGCTGGCGCAGGCCATCGTGCGCGACGGCGAAGGCGCCACCAAGTTCATCACCGTGCGCGTCGACGGCGGCCGCGACAAGGCCGAGTGCCGCCAGGTGGCCTATGCCATCGCGCACTCGCCGCTGGTGAAGACGGCCTTCTTCGCCAGCGACCCCAACCTGGGCCGCATCCTGGCGGCGGTGGGCTACGCCGGCATCGGCGATCTGGACCAGACCTTGATCGACCTGTTCCTGGACGACGTGCACGTGGCACGCCAGGGCGGCCGCCACCCTGACTACCGCGAGGAGGACGGCCAGCGCGTGATGAAGGGCAGCGAGATCACGGTGCGCGTGGACCTGCACCGCGGCCCGGCGCACGCCACGGTGTGGACCTGCGACCTGTCGCACGACTACGTCAGCATCAACGCCGACTACCGATCGTGAAGCCGTCGTACCGACGGCTGCGTCTTTTCGCCGGGGCCTGATTGCGCTGGACGCTGCCACCGAACGACCTGCTGCGCGAGCCGGCCTACCGCCGGCTGTGGACGTCGATCCTCATCAGCTCCTTCGGCGGGCAGGTCTCCATGCTGGCGCTGCCGCTCACCGCAGCGGTGCTGCTGCCGCAGATGGGCCTGCTCACGGCGGTGGGCATCGTGCCCTTCCTGCTGTTCTCGCTGCCCTCGGGCGTGTGGCTCGACCGCGTGCGCAAGCTGCCCGTCTACGTCGTCGGCGAGACCGCGGTGGCGTTCGCGCTGGCCACCGTGCCGCTGGCCTGGTGGCTGGGGTGGCTGAACATGGCCTGGCTCTACGTCGTGGGGTTCATCGTGGGCCTGGTGCACACGGTGTCGGGCAGCGCCGCGCAGATCGTGCTGACCCAGGTCGTCACGCGCGACAGGCTGGTGGAAGCGCACGCCAAGAACGCGCTGGCCGTCTCGGGCGCCGAGGTGGCCGGGCCGGGCTTCGCCGGGCTGCTCATCAAGCTGGTGGGCGCGCCGCTGGCGCTGCTGGTCGATGCGGTGCTGCTGCTGATCTCCGCGCTCATCCTGCGGGGTATTCGCATCCACGAGCGTCTGAACGATCGAAGCGGCATGCACTTCTGGCAGGAGCTGAAGGTCGGCCTGCGCTTCGTCGTCACGCACCGGCTGCTGGTCGCCCTGGCCGTGCTGATGGGCGTGTGGCAGATGTGCCACTACGCGGCGATGGTGGTGCAGATCCTGGTGGCCACGCGCACGCTGGGCCTCAGCGAGCAGCAGGTGGGCCTGTGCTACATGGGCATGGGGCTGGGCACCATCACGGCCAGCATGCTGGGCCACCGCATCAGCCACCGCTACGGGCCCGGGCCCTGCCTGGTGCTGGGTTTCGCCGTGGTGGGCAGTGGCTGGCTGCTGCTGGCTGCCGCCCCTGCCGGCCCGTGGGGCGTGGCCGCGTTCGCCGTCATGCTGATGCTGTTCAGCACCGGCGCCGTGTTCATCTTCATCAATTTCCTGGCGCTGCGCCAGGCGGTGACGCCGCAGCCGCTGCTCGGCCGCATGACCAGCGCGATGCGCTGGCTCACGCTGCTGGCGGCTGGGCCGGGTGCGCTGATCGGCGGCTGGCTGGGGGACCACGTCGGGCTGCGCGCGCCGCTGTGGTTCGCCGGGGGGATCAGCGTGCTGCTGGTGGCCGTGGCGTGGCGGCTGCCGGCGATCCGTCGGCTCACCGAACTGCCGCGCCCCGACGAGGACGACGAGCAGCTCGGTGACGAGGCCGACGTGCGGCCCCGGACCTGAATCGGTCCGGACACGCTGCCGGGCCCCGACCGGACTCAGGCCGCGTTCTGGCGCTGGCGTCGAAACAGCCCGCCACCCAGGATGCCGGCCATCACCAGCGCCAGGCTGGCCGGCTCGGGCACCACGCTGACATTGCTGCCGGCGCCCACCACCGCGACGCGGTCGATCGAACCACCGAGCGAGTCGCTGCGGCCGGTGGCGCTGAAGCCCAGCATGTCGCTGCCGGTGCCGGTCACGAAGTAGCTGAACTCCTGCCAGTCGTGGGCGGCTCCGCCGGCGCCGCCCACCTTGGCCACCTGCATCCCGTTCCAGCTCACCACGATGTCGTTGGTGTTGCCCTGGTTGGACACCCCGGGGCGCGGCGAGTACAGGAAGCTCAGCAGGTAGGTCTGGCCGGGCGAGGTGAACAGGGTCTGCCACATGCTGCTGTTGGTGTTGGTGTCCAGTTCGATGAAGTTGCTGCCGTCGCCCGCCGTGCCGACGACGCCATTGCGGACTTCGACACCACCGGGGTTGGCGTTCCACCCGGGCAGCGAGCTGTAGATGGTCCAGGTGCCCGCGGTTTGCGGCTGGTCGCCCGCCGCATTGCTGACGTCCTCGAAGCTGCCGTTCTGAACGAGGTTGGCCGGCAGCATCGGAGGGCCGACGACCACCGCGGCCGAGGCCAGCATGGGCGCCGCCAGCAGGGCGGCTTGACATAGTTTCTTGATCATGGAACTTCCGTGAGTGGCCTGCGCCGGGATGGCGCACGGCAGGCTTTTTGGGCCTGACGGCCTATCGGCAGCCAGCGGAAGAACCTGAGGGTCGGCCGCAGCGAGGCGGCGGATTCAGTCGACGACCGTGCAATCGTGCGCGCTGAAGCGGTCGACCGCGTCGGTGATGATGCCGTCGATGCCCAGCGCGACCAGACGCCGTGCGTCCTGCGGCAGGTTGACGGTGTAGCACAGCGCACGCAGGCCCGCGCCGTGCAATTGCGCCGCCACGGCGGCATCCATCACGCTGTGGTTGGTCACCACGGCCACGCAGTCCAGCGAAAGGGCCATGTCGAACCAGCCGTCCCACAGCGTGTCGAGCAGCAGCGCACGCGGCACCTCGGGTGCGGTCTCGCGGGCGCCCTGCAAGGCATCGGGCCGGAAGGAGCTGAACAGCGGCAGCGGCGCGACACCCTGCCACAGCGCGCGCACCGCGCGGCCCACCACTTCGCCGGTGTGCAGCTCGCGACCCGGCGTGGGCTTGATCTCGATGTTCAGCGTGAAGCCGTTGCGCTGCACGTAGCGGGCAATGGCCGTGAGCGTCGGCATCGGCTCGCCGCTGTACACCCGCCCGTGCCAGCTGCCGGCGTCGAGCTGGCTCAAGGCCTGCCAGGGCAGATCGCCGGCGACGCCGCTGCCGTTGGTGGTGCGCTCCAGCGTGGCGTCGTGCAACAGGAAGGGCAGGTCGTCGTGGCTGAGCTTCACGTCGCATTCGAAGGCGCGGTAGCCGTGGCTGGCGCCGAGGCGGAAGGCGGCCAGCGTGTTCTCGGGGGCCAGCTTGCCGGCCCCCCGGTGCGCGATCCACAAGGGGTAGGGCCAGGGGGACGTCATCGCGGCGCTCACCCGACCCGCTGGCCCGTGGCCGGGTCGAACCAGTGCAGGTGCTGCGGTCGCACCGCCATGCGCACCACGTCTCCGCGGTTGGGCGGCACCAGCGTGCCTTCGATGCGCAGCGTGAACATCGCGTCGCCCAGCCTGCCGTAGACCAGGCGTTCGGCGCCCAGCATCTCGAGCATCTCGACCTTCAGCGGCCAGGCGCCTTCGGGGTGCAGTTCGGCGTGCTCGGGGCGCATGCCCAGGATCAGCGGACCGCTGCGCGGCGCCGGCACCGGCAGGGGCAGCAGCTGGCCGCCGATGGCGAAGCCCGTGCCTTCGCTCTGGCCCGGCATCAGGTTCATCGGCGGCGAGCCGATGAAGCCGGCGACGAAGGTGCTGGCCGGTGTGCCGTAGACCTGCTCGGGCGTGCCGATCTGCTCGATGCGGCCGCCGTTCATCACGATCATGCGCTCGGCCAGCGTCATGGCCTCGACCTGGTCGTGCGTGACGAACAGGCTGGTGACACCGAGTTCGGCGTGCAGCTTCTGGATCTCGAGCCGCGTCTGCGCACGCAGCTTGGCGTCGAGGTTGGACAGCGGCTCGTCGAACAGGAAGACCTGGGGCTGGCGCACGATGGCACGGCCCATCGCCACGCGCTGGCGCTGGCCGCCCGAGAGCTGGCGCGGCGTGCGGTCGAGCAGGGCGCCGAGCTCCAGGATCTTCGCGGCCTTCTGCACGCGCACCTCGATCTCGGGCTTGGGCACCTTGGCGATCTTCAGGCCATAGGCCATGTTGTCGTACACCGTCATGTGCGGGTACAGCGCGTAGTTCTGGAACACCATCGCGATGTCGCGTTCACTGGGTTCGAGCTGGTTGACGACGCGGCCGCCGATGGAGATGTCGCCACCGGTGATGTCCTCGAGCCCCGCCACCATGCGCAGCAGCGTGCTCTTGCCGCAGCCCGAGGGCCCGACGATGACGATGAACTCGCCGTCGGCGATGTCGGCGTTCACGCCGTGGATCACCTTCACGGCCTTCGGCCCGCTGCCGTAGGTCTTCTCGACCTGATGTAGTTTGATGGCGCCCATGGCCTACTTTTCCGTATCGACGAGGCCCTTGACGAACCACTTCTGCATGAGGATGACGACCGCCGCAGGCGGCAGCATGGCCAGGATGGCGGTGGCCATCACGGCGTTCCATTCGGTGGCGGCGTCACCGCCGGTGATCATGCGCTTGATGCCCATCACCACCGGGTACATGTCTTCGGTGGTGGTGATGAGCAGCGGCCACAGGTACTGGTTCCAGCCGTAGATGAACTGGATGACGAAGAGCGCCGCGATGGACGTGCGCGACAGCGGCAGCAGCACGTCCTTGAAGAAGCGCATCGGCCCGGCGCCGTCGATGCGGGCGGCTTCCACCAGTTCGTCGGGCACGGTCAGGAAGAACTGGCGGAACAGGAAGGTGGCCGTTGCGCTGGCGATCAGCGGCACCGTGAGGCCCGCGTAGGTGTTGAGCATGCCGAGATCGGACACCACCTTGTACGTCGGCCCGATGCGCACCTCCACCGGCAGCATCAGCGTGACGAAGATCATCCAGAACACGACATTGCGGAACGGGAAGCGGAAGTAGACGACCGCGAAGGCCGACAGCAGCGAGATGACGATCTTGCCGATGCTGATGACCAGCGCGCTGACCAGGCTGACCATCAGCATGGGGGCGACCGGCGGGATCTTGCTGCCGTACTCCGACACGCCGCCGAACAGGGCCAGCTTGTAGCTCTGCAGGAAGTTGCTGCCCGGCAGCAGCGACATCGGCACGTTCTGCACGATCTGCTCGGCCGTCTGCGTGCTGGCCACGAAGGCGATGTAGACCGGGAAGGCCACGATCAGCACACCCAGTACCAGCACCAGGTGCGACAGCACCGTGGCTGCAGGTCGGTTCTCGATCATCGTGGGCCTGCCCCGGGTTCAGTAGTTGACGCGTTTTTCGACATAGCGGAACTGGACCACCGTCAACGCGACGACGATGACCATCAGCACCACGCTCTGCGCGGCCGAGCCGCCCAGGTCCATCGCCTTGAAGCCATCGTAGTAGACCTTGTAGACGAGGATGGCGGTGTCCTTGCCCGGCCCGCCCGACGTGGCGGCGTCGACGATGGCGAAGGTGTCGAAGAAGGCGTAGACGACGTTGATGACGAGCAGGAAGAACGAGGTCGGCGTGAGCAGCGGGAACTGCACCGTCCAGAAGCGGCGCCAGGGGCCGGCACCGTCGATGGCGGCGGCTTCGATCAGCGACTTCGGGATCGACTGCAGCCCGGCCAGGAAGAACAGGAAGTTGTAGGAGATCTGCTTCCACACGGCGGCCATGACGATCAGTGTCATGGCGTGGGTGCCGTTGAGCAGGTGGTTCCAGTCGATGCCGGCCGCGCGCAGCGCGTAGCTGACGACGCCGATCGAAGGCGCGAACATGAACAGCCAGAGCACGCCCGTGACGGCCGGTGCGACGGCATAGGGCCAGATCAGCAGCGTCTTGTAGAAGGCCGAACCGCGGATCACGCGGTCGGCCATCACGGCCAGCAGCAGCGACACCGACAGGCCGATCACTGCCACCAGCAACGAGAACACCGCCGTGGTCTTGAACGACGCCAGGTAGGTGTCGTCGTTCCACAGCCTCTCGAAGTTCTCCAGGCCGACGAATTCGGTCGAGGTACCGAACGCGTCGGACTGCAGCACGCTCTGATAGAGCGCCTGCGCGGCGGGCCAGAAGAAGAAGACGACGATGACGACCATCTGCGGTGCGATCAGCACCCAGGGCAGCCACCAGCTCTTGAAGCGGACGCGTTTTTCGGTGGCCAAGGCGAGGTCAGGCAGTCAACTCGTCGGTCCGACTGGGCCCCTCTCCTCGCGGAGGAGAGGGGGCGGGGGAGAGGAGCGGTCAAGCTCCAGAGGGGGCCGGGGAGAGGAGCCAAATGTTCAGGCCCCGGCCAACAAGGGCCTCAGCCCTTGTTGGCCTTTTCGAAGCGCTCCAGCAGCTCGTCGCCGCGCTTCTTCGCCGATTCCAGGCCTTCCTTGGCCGTCTTCTTGCCGGACCAGATCTGCTCCATTTCCTCGTCGATCACGGTGCGGATCTGCACGAAGTTGCCCAGGCGGATGCCGCGCGACTTGTCGGTCACCTTGCGGATCATCTGGGTCACCGACACGTCGGTGCCCGGATTCTGCTTGTAGAAGCCGGACTTCTCGGTGATCCCGTAGGCCGCCGTGGTGATCGGCAGGTAGCCGGTGCGCTGGTGGCTCTTGGCCTGCACATCCGGGTCGGACAGGTGCTTGAAGAACTCGGCCACGCCCTTGTACTCCTCGGCCTTCTTGCCCGACATCACCCACAGGCTGGCGCCGCCGATCACGGTGTTCTGCGGTGCGCCGGTCACGTCGGGGTAGTAGGGCAGGGCGCCGATGCCGCCGGTGAACTTGGCGTTGCGCTTGACGCTGCCGTACAGCGCCGACGAGCCCGTCACCATCGCGCATTCGCCCGAGACGAAGGTGGCGTCGGCGGCATTGCCGCGGCCCTTGTAGACGAACAGGCCCTGCTTGGACATGTTGGCCAGGTTCTCGATGTGGCGCACATGCAGCGGCGTGGTGATGTTCAGCCGCGTGTCCAGACCGTTGAAACCGTTGCGCTTGGTCGCGAACTCGACGTTGTGCCAGGCCGAGAAGCTCTCGAGCTGGGTCCAGCTCTGCCAGCTGGTGGTGAACGGGCACTTGTGGCCGCTGGCCTTGAGCTTGGCGGCGGCCAGCGCCACCTCGGGCCAGGTCTTGGGCGGGCTCTCGGGGTCGAGGCCGGCCGCCTTGAACGCGTCCTTGTTGTAGTGGAAGACGGTGGTCGAGCTGTTGAACGGCAAGCTCATCATCTGGCCGTTGGGGGCTGTGTAGTAGCCGCTGACCGCCTGCACGTAGACCGACGGGTCGAAGGCCACGCCGGCCTCCTTCATCAGCACGGTGACCGGCTTGATGGCGCCCTTGCTGGCCATCATCGTCGCCGTGCCGACCTCGAAGACCTGCAGGATGTGGGGCGCGTTGCCGGCACGGAAGGCCGCTACGGCGGCCGTCATCGACTCGTCGTAACTGCCCTTGAACACCGGCGTGACCTTGTAGTTCTTCTGCGTGGCGTTGAAGTCCTTGGCCATGTCGCCGACCCACTCGCCGAGCGCGCCGCCCATCGAATGCCACCAGATGAGTTCGGTCTGCGCGTGCGCAGGCAGGGCGAACAGCGTGGCTGCCAGGGCAGCAACCGGGCCGATTGACGTGAATTTCATGCTTTCTCCAGGGAGCAGACGGGTGTTGGGCCGAAGCGAAAAGCGGCGAGTCTGCAATGCTTTTGTGACAGTCCTGTTTTTGTCATCTTTGCCCCATGCAGGGCAACGGGGATAACCCCGCTGGCGCCCTGCCGTGCAGGCGCTGCAGTTTGTTGCGCTGCGGTACGATTCCGGCCTCACATGAATGCTCCTCTACGCCTTGCCAGCGCCCTCGGCACCGTCGACGCGTCTGGTGAGGCTGCGGACACCGCGGCCCGCCTGCGCGAGATTCCTTACAACTACACCTCGTTCTCCGACCGGGAGATCGTGCAGCGCCTGCTGGGCGTGCGCGCGTGGGAGCTGCTGAACCTGCTGCGCCAGGAGCGCCGCACCGGCCGCTCGGCGCGCATGCTGTACGAGGTGCTGGGCGACATCTGGGTCCTGCAGCGCAATCCGTACCTCGAAGACGACCTGCTCGACAGCCCCAAGCGCCGCTCGCTGCTGATCGACGCGCTGAAGCACCGGCTGGGCGAGATCGAGCGCCGCCGGGAGACCTCGGCGCAGGCCGGCGCCGCCGATGCCGCGCGCGACGCCTACGTGGGCGAGCTGCTGTCCGCAGCGCGCGCCGCGGTGCAGCGGTTCGCTGACCATTTCGGTGAAGTGAACACCCTGCGCCAGCGCGCGCGCCGCGTGCTGGGCCGCGTCACGGCGAAGGACAACATCAAGTTCGACGGCCTGTCCCGGGTCTCGCACGTCACCGACGCCACCGACTGGCGCGTCGAGTACCCCTTCGTCGTGCTGACGCCCGACACCGAGGCCGAGATGGCGCGCCTGGTCAAGGGCTGCGTCGACCTCGGCCTGACCATCATCCCGCGTGGCGGCGGCACCGGCTACACCGGCGGCGCCGTGCCGCTGACGTGGAAGAGCGCCGTCATCAACACCGAAAAGCTCGAGGCCATGAGCGAGGTCGAGTGGGTCACCCTGCCCGGCCTGGCGCAGCGTGTGGAGCGAGGCCGGCGTGGTGACGCAGCGCGTGGCCGACGCCGCCGAGCGCGCCGGGCACGTCTTCGCCGTCGACCCGACGTCGGCCGAGGCCAGCTGCATCGGCGGCAACATCGCGATGAACGCCGGCGGCAAGAAGGCCGTGCTGTGGGGCACGGCGCTGGACAACCTGGCGAGCTGGCGCATGGTCACGCCCGAAGCGAAGTGGCTCGAGGTCACGCGCCTGGACCACAACCTCGGCAAGATCCACGACGCGCCGCTGGCGCGTTTCGAGCTGAAGTACTTCGACGCCAGCGGCAAGGTGCTGGAGCGCACCGAGCAGCTCGACATCCCCGGCAGCACCTTCCGCAAGGAGGGGCTGGGCAAGGACGTCACCGACAAGTTCCTCGCCGGCCTGCCCGGCATCCAGAAGGAAGGCTGCGACGGCCTCATCACCAGCGCGCGCTGGATCGTGCACCGCATGCCGGCGCACGTGCGCACGGTGTGCCTGGAGTTCTTCGGCAATGCCAAGGACGCCGTGCCGTCCATCGTCGAGATCAAGGACTTCATGTTCGCCGAGGCCCGGCGCCCGGGCGGCGCCATCCTGGCCGGCCTCGAGCACCTCGACGACCGCTACCTGAAGGCGGTGGGCTACGCCACCAAGAGCAAGCGCGCCGTGGGTGGCAGCGGCCTGCCCAAGATGGTGTTGGTCGGCGACATCGTCGGCGACGACGCCGACGCCGTGGCGCGGGCCACCAGCGAGGTGGTGCGCATCGCCAACAGCCGCGCCGGCGAAGGCTTCGTCGCGGTGAGCGCCGACGCGCGCAAGAAGTTCTGGCTCGACCGCAAGCGCACGGCGGCCATCGCCAAGCACACCAACGCCTTCAAGATCAACGAGGACGTGGTGATCCCGCTGCCCCGCATGGGCGAGTACACCGAGGGCATCGAGCGCATCAACGTCGAACTGAGCCTGCGCAACAAGCTCGAGCTGGCGCAGAAGCTGATCGACTTCTTCGCCGGGGCCTCGCTGCCGCTGGGCAAGAGCGACGACGCCGGCGACATTCCCAGCGCCGAGCTGCTGGAAGACCGCGTGCAGCAGGCGCTGGCGCTGCTGCGCGAGGTGCAGCAGCTGTGGCGCTTCTGGCTGGAGCAGCTCGACGTGGTGCAGCCGCCCTTGGACGGCCATGCGCGCACGATGTTCGAACAGCTGCAGGACTACTCGCTGCGCGCCAGCTGGAAGACGCAGATCCTGAAGCCGCTGCAGGGCATCTTCGCCGGCGCCGCCTTCGAGCCCATCCTGGCGCAGTGCAAGGCACTGCACGCCGAGGTGCTGCGCGGCCGCCTGCACATGCACGCCGGCGACGGCAACGTGCACACCAACATCCCCGTCAACAGCGACAACTACCAGATGCTGCAGACGGCGCACGAGGCCGTGGCGCGCATCATGGCGCTGGCGCGGCGGCTGGACGGCGTGATCAGCGGCGAGCACGGCATCGGCATCACCAAGCTGGAGTTCCTGACCGACGACGAACTGGCGTCCTTCGCCAGCTACAAGCAGCGCGTGGACCCCGAAGGCCGGTTCAACAAGGGCAAGCTGCTGCGCCCGGGGAGCCCCGGCACCGCGGACAGCCTGCCGGCGGACCTGTCGGCCGCCTACACGCCCAGCTTCGGCCTGATGGGGCACGAGTCGCTGATCATGCAGCAGAGCGACATCGGTGCCATCAGCGACAGCATCAAGGACTGCCTGCGCTGCGGCAAGTGCAAGCCGGTGTGCGCCACGCACGTGCCGCGCGCCAACCTGCTGTACAGCCCGCGCAACAAGATCCTGGCGACCTCGCTGCTCATCGAGGCCTTCCTCTACGAGGAGCAGACGCGCCGCGGCGTGAGCCTGAAGCACTGGGAGGACTTCGAGGACGTCGCCGACCACTGCACGGTGTGCCACAAGTGCGAGTCGCCCTGCCCGGTGAAGATCGACTTCGGCGACGTCACGATGAACATGCGCAACCTGCTGCGCAAGATGGGCAAGAAGAGCTTCCGGCCGGGCAATGCGCTGGCGATGACCTTCCTCAACGCGACCAACCCGCAGACCATCAAGCTGATGCGCGGCGCGATGGTCGACGTGGGCTTCCGTGCGCAGCGCTTCATGCACGACCTGCTCAAGCCCGCGGCGCGCAAGCAGACGTCGGCGCCGCCGGCCACGCTGGGCGCGGCGCCGCTGAAGGAGCAGGTCATCCATTTCATCAACAAGAAGATGCCGGGCGGCCTGCCCAAGAAGACCGCGCGCGCCCTGCTGGACATCGAGGACAAGGACTACGTCCCCATCATCCGGGACCCGCAGGCCACCACGGCCGACACCGAGGCGGTGTTCTACTTCCCGGGCTGCGGCAGCGAGCGCCTGTTCAGCCAGGTGGGCCTGGCCACGCAGGCCATGCTGTGGCAGGCCGGCGTGCAGACCGTGCTGCCGCCGGGCTACCTGTGCTGCGGCTACCCGCAGCGCGGCAGCGGGCAGTTCGACAAGGCCGAGAAGATCATCACCGACAACCGGGTGCTCTTCCACCGCGTGGCCAACACGCTGAACTATCTCGACATCAAGACCGTCGTGGTGAGCTGCGGCACCTGCTACGACCAGCTGCAGGGCTACAAGTTCGAGGAGATCTTCCCCGGCTGCCGCATCGTGGACATCCACGAGTACCTGCTGGAGAAGGGCATCACGATGCCCTCGATGGACGGCGGCTACCTCTACCACGACCCCTGCCACAGCCCGATGAAGCTGCAGGACCCGATGAAGACCGTCAAGGCCCTGGTCGGTGCTGAAGAACGAGCGCTGCTGCGGCGAGAGCGGCACGCTGGGCGTGACCCGGCCCGACATCAGCACGCAGGTGCGCTTCCGCAAGGAAGAAGAACTGCGCAAGGGCGAGGCCGCGCTGCGGGCCGGCAGTGCGTTGCCCGCCGGCGCCAACGTGAAGATCCTCACGTCCTGCCCGAGCTGCCTGCAGGGCCTGAAGCGCTACGAGGGCGACATGCAGAACGGGCTGCTCGAAGCCGACTACATCGTGGTCGAGATGGCGCGCAAGATCCTCGGCGAGAGCTGGCTCGAGGACTACGTCGCCCGGGCCAACGCCGGGGGCATCGAGCGGGTGCTGGTGTAGGGTCTTTCGTCCCGGGTGGCCGAGGCTTCGGCCCTACCGTCGTGAAGGGCTGCCAGCGGACTCTTCGTTTGAGGTGGAGCGCGCCTTAAACTGTCGGCCAGAGAGAGCCCACGAGAGAGAGAGAGTCCGCCATGGATGCCAAGACCGCCACGCCGCAGCCCACCGCTCTCACCGTGCACCAGGCCTCCCGGGTGCTGGAAATCGGATTCGACGACGGTGCGGTGTTCCGCATCCCGTTCGAATTGATGCGCATCAACTCGCCGTCGGCCGAGGTGCAGGGCCACGGCCCGGGCCAGGAAGTCCTGCAGACCGGCAAGCGCGACGTCGTCATCACCGACATCGAGCCCGTGGGCCACTACGCCGTGCAGCCGCGCTTCAGCGACGGCCACGACACCGGCATCTTTTCCTGGAGCTTCCTGTACCACCTCGGCGCCGACCAGGCCGAGCTCTGGGCACAGTACGAGCAACGGCTGGCCGCCGCCGGCGTCGATCGCGACGCCCCGATGGTGGCCGCCGCGGGCAGCGCCTGCAGCAGCCACTGACCCCCGGGGAGCGCGCATGACGCAGACGCACTTCGGGTTCAAGACGGTCGACGACGCCGAGAAGGCCGGCCGCGTGCGCGGCGTCTTCGACTCCGTGGCGGCGCGCTACGACGTCATGAACGACCTGCTGTCGATGGGCCTGCACCGCGCGTGGAAGGCCTATACCGTGGCCGTCGCCAACGTGCGCAGCGGCGACAAGGTGCTCGACATCGCCGGCGGCACCGGTGACCTGGCGCGTGCCTTCGCGCACAAGGTGGGCGATGCCGGGAGCGTGGTGCACACCGACATCAACCACGCCATGCTCAGCGTCGGGCGCGATCGCCTGCTCGACGAAGGCCTGGCCCTGCCCACCACCACCTGCGACGCCGAGAAGCTTCCTTTCCGCACCGGTGTCTTCGACGTGGTGACGGTGGCCTTCGGGCTGCGCAACATGACGCACAAGGACGTCGCCCTGAAGGAGATGGCGCGGGTGCTGCGGACCGGGGGCCGCCTGCTGGTGCTCGAGTTCAGCCAGGTCGCGGCGCCGTTGCAGAAGCCCTACGACTGGTACTCCTTCAAGGTCATGCCCTTCATCGGCAAGCTGGTCGCCAAGGACGAGGACAGCTACCGCTACCTCGCCGAGTCGATCCGCATGCACCCCGACCAGGCCACCCTGAAGACCATGATGAAGGACGCCGGTTTCGGCCACGTCGACGTGCACAACATGGCCGCCGGCGTGGTGGCCCTGCACGTGGGGGTGAAATGCTGACCCGGCTGCGCGCCCGCGTGGCCGCGCAGCGCACGCGGGCCCGGGTCCGCAACTCGGGGGTCGATGTCGACGCGCTGCTGCTGGTGGCCCGCCAGAGCTTCGTGCAGATGCAGGCGGCCTGGGATGCCGCCGACCTGCAGACGCTGGCCACCTTCACCACCGAACCGCTGCTGGCCGACCTGCGGGAACAACTGCGCGAGCGCGGTCCCGCGCCCAACCGCACCGAGGTCCTGGCCCTCGACGCCAAGCTGCTGGCGCTGGAAGAGATCCGCGAGGCCTTCGTCGCGAGCGTGGAGTTCTCGGGCCTCATCCGCGAGCAGACCGGCCTGACGGCCTCGCCGTTCCGCGAACTGTGGTTGCTGGCGAACCCCAAGTCGACGAACGCAGGCTGGCAACTGGCCGGCGTGCAATCGCTGACCTGACAGCCCGGGAGCCCCGTGCCGGCGCCCCCCTTGGACGAGGGTGTTCGTGAGTCGCACCACCCAGGTGAAACGGCCTGTTAAGCGGCTTCTGGCCAGGGGTGCAGCGGTTACACTTGCGGCGCCTGACCGGCCGGGCAGCGCGGGGCGCTGAGGGCCGGCGGGGCCCGCCCCGACCCGCACCGCGCCTCCTCTCGCCTGCGGCAGGCCTGCAGCCCCACCAGCGATGACGAGGTCCTTCCCATGAGATTCACGATGCACGGCGCACATCCGCTGGCCCGCACGGCCTGCGTCGTCGGGATCATGACGGCCGCCCTGTGGGCAACGGGCTGTGGCGAGAAGAAGACCGAGAAGCCTGCCAGCCAGACGGCAGCCAAGGTCAACAAGGAAGAGATCACCGTCCACCAGATCAATTTCGCGTTGCAGCAGCAGCGCGGACTGCGCGCCGACCAGGCCGAGGCCGCGAGTCGCCAGATCCTCGAACGCCTGATCGACCAGGAACTGGCGCTGCAGAAGGCCGAGGAGCTCAAGCTCGACCGCGAGCCGCGGGTGGTGCAGCAGCTCGAAGCGGCCCGCCGCGAGATCGTGGCGCGCGCCTACCTCGAGAAGGTGGGTGACGCCGCGGTCAAGCCCACCGCCGAAGAGATCAAGAAGTACTACGACGAGAAACCGGCGCTCTTCAGCGAGCGTCGCCTGTACAACCTGCAGGAGATCGCGATCGAAGCCAAGGCCGACCAGGTGGCGGAACTGCGGGAACGCCTGGTGGCCGCCAAGAACGTTCCGGAGTTCATCGAGTACCTGAAGACCGCGGGCTTCCGGTTTGCCGTGAACCAGGCCGTCCGTGCCGCCGAGCAGCTGCCGCTGGCCAACCTGGATGCCTTTGCGCGCATGAAGGACGGCCAGGCGCTGGTGTCGCCGGGCGGGCCGGGCGTGCAGGTGCTGGTTCTGGCCGGTTCCCGCACGCAGCCCATCAACGAAGAGCAGGCGCGACCCATCATCGAGCAGTTCCTGCTGAACGACCGCAAGCGCAAGCTGGTCGAGGAAGACATCAAGGCCATGCGCGGTTCTGCGAAGGTCACCTACGTCGGCAAGTTCGGCGAACCCGCGGCCTCTGCGCCGGCCGGCGCAGCCGCTTCGGCTGCTGGCGCCACCACCCTGCCGGCGGCGCCCGTGGCCGCCCCCAGCGCCCCGCTGAGCAGCTCCGACATCAGCAAGGGCCTGGGCCTGAAGTGATGAACCGACCCATGTCTGCATTGATCCGCGTTCTTCGGTTCCTGTCGTTCAGCCTGCTGCTGGCCGGGTCGCCCTTCGCCGCGCTGGCGCAGCCGGCATCGGCTCCGGCGGCCGCGGCCCCCGCCGTGGCGCAGGAGTACCGCCTGGGCTCGGGCGACGTCGTGCGCGTCAGCGTCTACCAGAACCCCGACCTCACGCTGGAGACGCGCATCGCCGAGACCGGGCTCGTGTCGTTCCCGCTGCTGGGCAACGTGCGCATCGGCGGGCTGTCCGTGACGGCGGCCGAGAAGCTCATCGCCGACGGCCTGCGCAATGGCAACTTCGTGCGCCAGCCGCAAGTCACCATCGTGGTGCTGCAGGTGCGCGGCAACCAGGCCAGCGTGCTGGGCCAGGTCAACCGCCCGGGGCGCTACCCCCTGGAGGTGGCCGACATGCGCCTGACCGACCTGCTGGCCATGGCCGGTGGCACGGCGGTGGGCGGGGCCGATCTCGTGGTGGTGACCGGCATGCGCAATGGCCGGCCCATGCGCAGCGAGATCGATCTGCCGGCCGTGTTCGCGCCGGGTGGCCGCGAAAAGGACATCCTGATCCTCAACGGCGATGCCATCTGGGTCGATCGTCAGCCGCTCGTCTACATCTACGGCGAGGTGCAGCGGCCGGGTCCCATGCGGCTGGAGCGCGGCATGACGCTGATGCAGGCGCTGGCCACCGGCGGCGGGCTCACTCAGCGCGGCACCGAGAAGGGCATCCGCGTCCATCGCCGGGCCGGCGACGGCAAGGTGCAGGTCATCCAGCCGGGCATGGACGGCCCCCTGCTGGACGGCGACGTCGTCTACGTGCGCGAAAGCCTGTTCTGAACGGGCGCTCCAGGTCATGACCTACGCCCAGTTCTTCTCGATCCTGCGTGCGCGCTGGCTCGTCGCCGTGCTCGTGCTGCTCGGCGTCGTGGGCGCTGCACTGGCGGTGAGCCTGGCGCTGCCCAAGCAGTACAAGGCCGTGGCCAGCGTGGTCATCGACGTCAAGCCCGATCCGGTCTCGGCCATGATCTACGGTGGCATGTCCTCGCCGGCCTTCATGGCCACGCAGGTCGACATCATCCAGAGCGACCGCGTCGCACAGCGCGTGGTGCGCAATCTCCGGCTCACCGAGAACCCGCAGGTGCGCCAGCAGTGGACCGAAGCCACCCAGGGCCAGGGCGCCATCGAGGTGTGGCTCGGCGAGAACCTGCAGCGCAGCCTGGACGTGCTGCCCTCGCGCGAGTCGAACGTCATCAGCGTCGGCTTCAAGGCGCCCGATGGCCGTTTCGCGGCGGCGCTGGCGAACGCCTTCGTGCAGGCCTACATCGAGACCTCGCTCGAGCTGCGTGTCGATCCGGCACGCCAGTACAGCAGCTTCTTCGAGTCGCGCGCCAAGGAAGCGCGCGCGGCACTGGAAGCGGCGCAGAGCCGCGTCAGTGCCTTCCAGAAGGACAAGGGCATCATCGCCAACGACGAGAGGCTGGACGTCGAGAACGCGCGGCTGAACGAACTCTCGTCGCAGCTCGTCGCGCTGCAGGCCGTCACCAGCGAATCGAACAGCCGCCAGGTGCAGGCGCAGGGCGCCGGCGGCGACAAGCTCCAGGAAGTGCTGGCCAACCCCTTGATCGCCGGCCTGAAGGGCGACCTCAGCCGCAGCGAGGCGCGGCTGAAGGAGCTGAACCAGCGCTACGGCGACAACCACCCGGCCGTCATCGAGGCGCGCGCCAGCATCGCCGAGCTGCAGGTGCGCGTGAACGAGGAAACGCGCCGCGTCACCAGCGGCGTGGGCGTCACGGGCACCATCAACCGCCAGCGCGAAGCGCAGCTGCGCGCCGACCTGGAACAGCAGCGCAACAAGGTGCTGCGCATGAAGCAGGTGCGCGACGAAGGCGCGGTGCTCGTGCGCGACATGGAAAACGCCCAGCGCAGCTACGACGCCGTGCTCGCGCGCCTGACGCAGACCAGCCTGGAAGGCCAGACGACACAGAGCAACGTCAACGTGCTGACGCCCGCGTCGCCGCCGATCGAGCCGGCGTCGCCGCGCATCGCGCTGAATCTCGTCATCGCCTGTTTCGTCGGCACGATGCTCGCCATCGGCGTGGCGGTGCTGCTCGAGATGGTCGACCGTCGCGTGCGCTCGGCCGAGGACGTCGTCGCCGCGCTGGACCTGCCGGTGCTGGGCGTGCTGCCCAAGCCCGCGTCGCGCGGCGTGCTCGGGGCGCGCAAGAGCCTGGCGCTGCAGCAGCGCGTGGTCCACCAGCTGGCGCGCTCGCCGGCCAAGAGCGGCTGAGCGGGGCGGCCCATGAACGCACCTCAGGACCATCGCCCGCTGGGCGCCGACCCGATGCACGCCTTCAGCGAGACCGTGATGGCCGATCTGCCGCCGGGCCTGACCCCGACGGTGGAAGCCGGCAGCGCGGCGCAGCGCCCCATCGGCGACATCATTGCGCAGACCCGCAACCTCGGGCCGGAACAGATCGAGCAGGTGCTGGCGCACCAGCGCAAGCACGGCGTGCGCTTCGGCGAGGCCGCCATCGCGCTCGGCCTGGCCAGCACCGACGACGTGCTGTTCGCACTGTCGCAGCAGTTCAACTATCCCTATGCGCCGCAGGAGCAGCGCAAGCTCAGCCCCGAACTCGTGGCGCTGAACGAGCCCTTCTCGCGGCAGGCCGAGGCCTTCCGAGCCGTGCGCAGCCAGGTCCTGATGCGCGTCTTCGGCGAGACCGACAAGACCATGCGCGCGCTGGCCGTCGTCAGCCCCGAGTCCGGCGACGGCAAGACCTTCTTCGCCGCCAACCTCGCGGTGGTGCTGGCCCAGCTGGGTGGCCGCACGCTCCTGGTCGACGCCGACATGCGCGGCCCGCGCCAGCACGAGGTCTTCAAGCTGCCCAACGCGACCGGGCTGTCGGGCATCTTGTCCGGCCGCAGCGACCGCCACGTGGTGCAGCGCGTGCCTGGCGTGCCCAGCCTGTTCGTGATGCCCGTGGGCGTGACGCCGCCCAACCCGCTGGAACTGGTCGAGCGCCCGGCCTTTCCGCAACTGATCCGTGAACTGGTGAAGCGCTTCGAGCATGTCATCGTCGACACGCCGGCGCACCAGTACGGCGCCGACGGTGCCGTCATCGCCTCGCGCTGCGGCGCGGCGCTGGTGGTGGCGCGCAAGCACTCGTCGCGCATCGGTGCGCTGCAGGATTTGGTGGCCGTGCTGGGCGGCGGCAACACCAAGATGGCCGGCGTGATCCTCAACGAATTCAGCGGCTGAGCCCATCGTGTCCACCGCCCGGGCGCATCACGGCGTGATGGCCACCCTGGCAGGCTGGCTCGGGGTGCCGGTGGCGGCCGTGCCGCCGCTGCTGCTGGTGGTGGGCGGCTGGCTGGTGATGTTCGTGCCGGCCTATCACGGCCTGGCCAACACCATCTGGGCTGGCGACGAACAGGGCCACGGCCCCATCATCCTGGCGGTCAGCCTGTGGCTGCTGTTCTCGAAGCGCGAGGCCCTCGCCGCGCTGCAGCGGCGCCCGGCCACGCTGCCGGCGCTGCTGCTGATGGCGCTGGGCATCGCCGCCTACGCGCTGGGCCGTTCGCAGGTCATCTGGACGCTCGAGATCGGCGCGCAGATCGTCGTGCTGGTGGCGCTGTTGCTGCTGTTCTTCGGCACGGCGGCCTTGCGCGTGGCCTGGTTCCCGCTGTTCTTCCTGATCTTCATGATCCCCTGGCCCGGGGACCTGGTGGCGGTGGTCACGTCGCCGCTGAAGTCGGCCGTGTCGACGGTGGCGGCGTCGCTGCTGCACACGCTGGGCTACCCGGTCGGGCGCTCCGGCGTCATCCTCACGGTGGGCCAGTACCAGTTGCTGGTGGCCGACGCGTGTGCCGGCCTGAACTCGATGTTCACGCTGGAGGCGCTCGGCCTGCTGTACATGAACCTCATGCGCTACACCTCGGTGGCGCGCAACGTCACGCTGGCGGTGCTGATCATCCCCATCGCCTTCATCGCCAACGTGGTGCGGGTGATCATCCTCGTGCTGGTGACCTACCACTTCGGCGACGAGGCGGGGCAGGGCTTCGTGCACGGCTTCGCCGGGCTGGTGCTGTTCCTGGTGGCCTTGATGCTGATCTTCGCCGTCGACTCGCTGCTGGGCCTGTGGTTCGACCGCGGCCGCCGCGCCAAGGGGCGGCCATGAGGGACATCGTGCGTGCGGGGCTGGCCGCCGCGGCCATGTGTGCCGCCGCGCTGCTGGCCGTGGCGATGGAGCCGCGCACCTTCCTGGCCGACTCGGCGCCCCGCGCCAGGCTGGCGCAGATCGTGCCGGCGCAGTTCGGCGCCTGGTCGATCGACACCTCCATCGTGCCGCTGCCGCCCAGCCCCGACCTGCAGCGCGTGCTCGACGAGACCTACGACGAGACGCTGGCGCGCACCTACCGCCATGCCGACGGTCGCCGCGTGATGCTGTCGCTGGCCTACGGGCGCAACCAGCACAAGGGCATGAACACGCACCGGCCCGAGATCTGCTATCCGGGCCAGGGCTTCCGCATCGTGCGCGACACCGAGCGGGGCAAGGTCATGAGCGCAGGCCGTGCCGTGCCCGTGCAGCGGCTGGTCACCGCGATGGGCGCGCGCAACGAGCCCATCACCTACTGGCTGATGGTGGGCGACCGCATCACCGAGTTCGGCTATGCCCAGCGCTGGGCCACCATCCAGTACGGGCTGCGCGGCCAGGTGCCCGACGGCGTGCTGGTGCGGGTCTCGTCGATCGACAACGACAACGTCGCGGCCTTCCTGCTGCAGGAGCGCTTCATCCAGGACCTGCTGCAGAGCCTGCAGCCGGCGCATCGGGCGCGCCTGCTGGGCTCGTCACCGTCCGACGTCTGATCCACGGAGCTTCGAATGGCCTCCCCAGAGCATCCCCGGCGCATCTTCGTCGCCGGCCATCGCGGCATGGTCGGCAGTGCGCTGGTGCGCCGCCTGCAGGCCGAGGCGGGCGTGCAGATCCTGACCCGCAGCCGCGACGAGCTCGACCTGCTCGACGGCCCGGCCGTGCAGGCCTGGCTGGCCGAGCAGCGGCCCGACTACGTGTTCATCGCGGCGGCGCGCGTCGGCGGCATCCAGGCCAACAACACCTACCGAGCCGACTTCCTGTACCAGAACCTGCAGATCCAGAACCACCTGATCCACGGCGCCCACCTGGCCGGCGTGCAGCGGCTGATGTTCCTGGGCAGCAGCTGCATCTACCCGCGCGACTGCCCTCAGCCGATCCGCGAGGACTACCTGCTCACCGGTCCGCTGGAGCCCACCAACGAGCCGTACGCCATCGCCAAGATCGCCGGCATCAAGATGTGCGAGGCCTACAACGCCCAGCACGGCCGACAGTACGTCAGCGTGATGCCGACCAACCTCTACGGCCCCAACGACAACTACGACCTCGCCACCAGCCATGTGCTGCCGGCGCTGCTGCGCAAGGCGCACGAAGCGAAGCAGCGAGGCGACGCCTCGCTGGAGGTGTGGGGCAGCGGCACGCCGCGGCGCGAGTTCCTGCACGTCGACGACCTGGCCGACGCCTGCGTGCACCTCATGCTGCAGGGCTACGACGGTCCGCTGGTCAACATCGGCACCGGGCAGGACGTGACCATCGGCGAGCTGGCCCGCACGCTGATGCGCGTCGTGGGTTTCGAAGGCCGCATCCACTTCGACGCCAGCAAGCCCGACGGCACGCCGCGCAAGCTGCTCGACGTCTCGCGCCTGGCGGCGCTGGGCTGGCGGGCCCGCATCGGGCTGGAAGACGGCATCCGGCACGCCTACGCAGCGGCGCCCTTCGGTGCACGCTGAGGCGTCTCGTCGTCGGGCATGACAGGCGCGTCCGACACCCGCCACATCGCGCGCCACAGCGCGTCGGCGCTGAGCTGGAACTGGCTGGGTTCCGGCCTGCGCGCCGTGCTGCAGTTCGTCGTGCAGATCGCGCTGGCGCGGCTGCTCGGGCCCGAAGCCTACGGGCAGGCGGCGGCGGCCATCGTGGTCGTCGGGCTGGCCTGGCTGGTGGCCGAAGGCGGCCTGGGCGCGGCGCTGGTGCAGCGCGCCGAACTGGCCGACAGCGACGTCGCCTGCGCCACCGGCTGGGTGCTGGCGATGTCGGCCGTGGTGTCGCTGGCACTGGCCGCCGCGGCGGGGCCGGTGGCGGCGCTGATGGGCGACCCGGCGCTGCGCCCCCTGGTGCTGGCCTGCGCGGTCGTCGTGCCCTTGCAGGCCCTGGCCAACCTGCCGTCCAGCCTGCTGCAGCGGCAGTACCGCATCAAGCGGCTGCAGGCGCTGCACGTCTCGGGCTACCTGGTCGCCTACGGCGGTGTCGGCATCGCCATGGCGATGTCCGGCTTCGGCGCCTGGAGCGTGGTCACGGCCTTCGGTCTGCATGCGCTGTGGATGCTGGCCGGCGGCCTGGCCAGCGTGTCCCGCCTGCCGACCCCGCGCCTGAGCGGCAGCGCCGCGCTGCGGGCCTACGGCGCGCGCACCACGGCGGCGAACGTCGTCAACTGGGCCCTGGAGAGCATGGACCGCGTGCTCATCAACCGTTTCTGGGGTGCTGCGGCGCTGGGTGAGTACGCGGTCGCCTCCAACCTGTCGCGCGCGCCCGCCACGCTGCTGGTGGGGGCCGTGCAGCCGGTGGCATTCGCCTCGGCGGCGCGCCTGCAGTCGGAGCACCTGCGCCTGCAGCGCGGCTACCTGGCCGTGCTGTCGCTGGGCCTGCTGCTCACCACCCCGGTGTTCGTGCTGCTGGCCTGGCACGCCGATGCCGTGGTGGCCTTGCTGTACGGCGCGGCGTGGCGGGGGGCCGGGCCGCTCTTCGCGGTGATGTGCCTGGGCGTGCCGATGTTCGTGATGCTGGCCATCACCGGTCCCATGCTGCGCGGGCTGGACGCTGTCGGACAGGAGATGCGCGTGCAGGCCGTGGCGCTGGTGGTCATGGTGGTCGGCCTGGCAGCGGTGGCGCAGCAACCGGTGCTGGCGGCTGCGGTGCTGGTGGCCCTGATCAGCGCGCTGCGTGCGGTGCTGGTCTACCGCGCGCTGGCCGCGCGCCTGCAGCTGCCGAGTGGCGCCTGGTGGCGTGCGTGGGCCGGCGCGCTGTGCCTGGCCGCCACCGTGGCGCTGGCCTCGTCGCTGTGCCGTTTCGACGACGCACGCCTGGCACTGGCCGCCTCGGCGCTGCTGAGCCTGGTCTCGTGCCTGGCGCTGCTGCGCTGGCGCGCGAGCGCCGTGCTGGGTCCCGAGCTCAGCCAGGCGCTGCGCAACCGCAGCGAAGACTCGCGCGCCGCGGCCCTGCTGTGCAGCCTGGCCGGCTGGCCGCGCGGCGCCGGTGGCGGGGCGGGGTCATGACGCTGCTGCACCGCGCGCGGCGCCTGGTGCGGCGCGTCGGCCTCGACGTGCATCGCTTCGATGCGCACCAGGCGCCGCAGGCGCGCCTGCCGGCGGCGCTGGCGCACCACGGTGTCGACGGCGTGATCGACGTCGGCGCCAACGACGGCGGCTTCGCCCGCGCGCTGCGCGACGCCGGCTGGCGGGGCGGCATCGTCTCCTTCGAGCCCCTGCCCGACGCCCACCAGCGCCTGCTGCAGGCCGCGCAGGGCGACGCCGCGTGGACGGTGGCACCGCGCTGCGCGCTGGGCGACGGCAACGGCAGCGCAGTCCTGAACGTGGCCGCCAACTCGGCCAGCAGCTCGCTGCTGCCCATGCTGCCGGCGCACCTGCAGGCAGCGCCCGAGTCCGCCGTCGTGGGCCGGCACGAGGTGCCGCTGATGCGGCTGGACGACGTGGGCCTGCCGGCGCTGCAGCAGGCCCGGCGCCCGTTCCTGAAGATCGACACGCAGGGCTACGAACTGCCCGTGCTGCTGGGCGCGCCGCAGACCCTGGCCCGCTGCGTCGGCGTGCAGCTCGAACTCTCGCTGCTGCCGCTCTACGACGGCCAGGTGCTGTGGCGCGAGCTGATCGACTGGCTGGGCGCGCGCGGGTTCGTGCCCTGGGACCTGCAGCCCGGCTTCAGCGACGCCGCCCGCGGCCGGCTGCTGCAGATGGACGGCATCTTCTTCCGCGACGGGGCCGCCTGATGCACGTCGCGCTGGCCGGCCCCATCGCCACCGCCGACGTCGCGCACCTGCTGCACGGCGGCGGCGCCGGCCTGCCCCGCGGCTACGGCGGCGCGCCGCTGATGGGCGTGCTGGTGGCCGCGCTGCTCGAACGCGGGCATCGCGTCTCGGCCGTCACCTTGTCGAGCGACCTGCCGCTGACGCGCCAGGGCCGCGTGGTGGCGCACGGCGACGGTCTCTCGCTCACGATCTGCCCCATGCGCCCGCGGGCCTGGCCGCTCAACGGCCGCCGGCCGGGCCGCATCGTCGACCTCTATGCCTTCGAGCGCCGCCACCTCGAAGCCGCGCTGGCCGAGGCCGCGCCCGACATCGTGCACGCGCACTGGGCGGCCGAGTTCGCGTGGGCGGCGCTCAACAGCGGCCACCCCCACCTCGTCACCAGCCACGACTCGCCCGTGCGCGTGGCGCGCTTCCAGACCGACCTGCGCCACGGCGGCTACCGCTGGCTGCGTGCCGCCATGGCCTGGCACGTGCTGCGCCGCGCGCAGGCCGTCAGCGCGGTGTCGCCCTACATGGCCGACGAGATCGCCGGCATGGCGCGCGTGCCCATCGCCGTCGTGCCCAACCCCGTCAAGCCGCGTGCCTTCGCCCTGCAGCGGCAGCCCGTGCCGGGCCGCGCGCGCGTGCTGATGGTGGGCAACGGCTTCGACGGCCGCAAGAACGCGCCGGCCGGCCTGCAGGCCTTTGCCGATCTCGCGCGCGTGCTGCCGCAGGCCGAACTGGTGCTGGTGGGCCACGGTTTCGGGCCCGACGAAGAGGCCCAGCGCTGGTGGCAGGCCGAGCCGCGGGCGGGCCAGCTGCGCTTCGCCGGCGCGCTGGCGCACGACGCCGTGCTGGCGCTGATGGCCGACAGCGACGTGCTGCTGCACCCGGCGCTGGAAGAGACCTTCGGCGTCGTCATCGCCGAGGCCATGGCCATCGGCCTGCCGGTGGTGGCCGGGGCGCACAGCGGTGCCGTGCCCTGGGTCGGCGGCGACGCGGTGTCGCTGGTCGACGTGACCTCGCCCGAGGCGCTGCAGGCCGCCCTGCACCGGCTGCTGAGCGACCCGGCCGCCGCGGCGGAGGCCGCCCGCCGGGGGCGCGATGCCGCGCGCAGCCGCTTCTCGGCCGCGGCCGTGGCCGAGAGCTACGAAGCCCTGTACCGGCGCGCCATGGCCGAGCAGGCCGGCAGCCGGCACGCACGCGTGGCCGCGGGCCAGGAAGGCCACGACGGCCAGGAACTGCGGTGAGCACGCCCGGCCCTTCCGCCCAGGTTCCTTCGGCGCGCTACGCCGACGGGCGCTACCTCGGCGACAACCCCGGCTGGCACGAGGAGGACTCGCCCTGGAAGGCGGCGCAGATCGCCGCCCTGCTGCGCCGCCATGGTCTGCAGCCGCGCAGCGTGTGCGAGATCGGCTGCGGTGCCGGCGGCATCCTGCAGGCGCTGCAGGGCCTGCTGGACGACGGGGTGAGCTTCGACGGCTACGAGATCTCGCCGCAGGCCTATGCGCTGTGTGGCCCCAAGACGGCCCCGGGGCTGCGCTTCCACCACGCGGACCTGCTGAGCGGTCAGGCCGACGGTGGGACGGGCCAGGCTGCCTTCGACCTGATGCTGGCCATCGACGTCTTCGAGCACGTCGACGACCCCATCGGCTTCCTGCGACGGCTGCGCGGGCGCGGCCGCCACACGGTGTTCCACATCCCGCTCGACCTCTCGGTGCAGACGGTGCTGCGCGCCACGCCGCTGCAGCGCCTGCGCGAGCAGGTCGGCCACCTGCACTTCTACACGCGCGACACGGCGCTGGCCACGCTGCGCGAGGCCGGCTACCTGGTGCTGGACCACGCCTACACCGCGTGGTCGCTGGAGCTGCCTTCGCGCGGCTGGAAGGACGCGCTGGCGCGGCTGCCGCGACGGCTGGCCTTCGCGCTGCACCGCGACCTGGCGGTGCGCGTGCTGGGCGGCTTCTCGCTCATCGTGTTGGCACAATGAAGGTCCCCCCGTTGTCTTCCGGAGCCGCGCTGCGCCGCGACGCCGCCCCGCCCTCCGCATGAACGCCGCGCTGGCCTGGCTGATGATCTCCATGCCCTACGCCGTGGCGCTGGGCCTGGGCCTGGCCGTGCCGCTGCTGGCCCTGGCGCTGTACACCCGCTTCACCGCGGGGCTGGTCTTCCTGGCGCTGATGTTCGCCGCCGATTCGGTCTTCTTCGGCAGCGCGCGCATCTACCTGGGCATCAACCTCTACGTCAACGACCTCGTCTTCGTGCTGATGGGGGCGGTGGCGGCGGCTCGCTGGGCCTTCGCGAGCGACATGCCGCGGCGCCCGCTGGCCTGGGTGCTGTTCGTGGCACTGTTCTTCCTCGGTCTGGGCTGGGGCCTGGCCGTGCACGGCACGCCGGCGGGCGTGCAGGCGCGCGACTACTTCTACGGCATCGTCGCGGCCAGCTACTTCATGAGCTTCCCTGTCGACGAGCGCCGCGTGCGACAGGTGCTCGAGGCCGCCTTCGTGGTGTCGCTGCTGCTGCTGGTGGTGGCCGCCTACCGGTGGACGGTGTTCTACCTGCCGCTGCCGGCGCTGCTGCCGCCCGGCGGCGTGTGGAGCCCCGACGGCCCGACGCGTGTGATCCCGTCGCACGAGGCGCTGCTGCTGGCCCAGGTGCTGCTGCTGGGCCTGTTCTTCAGCAAGGCCGCCACCGGCACGCGCGCGGCGCGCTGGCTGGCGCCGCTGCTGCTGGCCGCGGTGGTCACGCTGCAGCACCGCTCGGTGTGGGTGGCCGCGCTCATCGGCCTGGTGGCGGCCTTCGCGCTGGGCCGCTCGGTGCAGGGCAACAAGTTCGGCCAGTGGGTCGCCTTGGTGGTCGTCGTCACGCTGACCGCGCTGCCGCTGGTGTTCAGCGAACGGCTGTCGTCGGTCACGCAGGAGGTGGGGCGGTCGGCCGCCACCGCGGTGGCCGGCCAGGGCACCGTGCACTCGCGCCTGCAGGACTGGCGACAGACCGTGCGCGAATGGTCGCAGGCCGGCCCGCGGGCGCTGGCCGTGGGCTACGGCTTCGGCCGCGACACGGCGCGCGTGCTGGTCAACGAACAAGGCGAGCGGCGCCTCATCACCTTCGGCACCCACAACCATTACGTGGCCATGCTCACCAACACCGGCGTGCTGGGCCTGCTGGCCTTCCTCGTCTTCGTGGGGGGGTTGGCGACCGGGCTGTACGGCATGGTGCGGCGGGCCGAAGGCGGCATCGCCGCGCCCGCGCTGCTGACGCTGCTGGTCATGCAGCTGGCCTACTACGTGCCCTACGGCACCGACTACCTGCAGCACGCGCTGCTGGGTGTGGTGGCGGCCTTCGTGGCCACGCGCCAGCGCGAGGTGGCCGCACGTTCTCCGGCAGCTGCGCGGCGGCCGGCCGCGCAACGCCGCATCGTGGCATGGCGGTGAGCGCCGCCGCGCGCGGCGGCGACGACAGGGCGGGGCAGCACAGCGGCACCCTGTGCGCGATCCTGGCCTCGCACAACCGCCGCGAGCAGACGCTGGCCTGTCTGCGGGCCTTGCAGGGCAGTCGCGGCCTGCCGGGGCTGGGCCTGTCGGCCGTCCTGCTGGACGACGGCAGCACCGATGGCACCGCCGATGCGGTGCAGGCGGCCTTCCCCTGGGTGCAGGTGATGCGCGCCGACGGCTCGCTGTACTGGTGCCGCGGCATGCACCACGCCTTCGGCCTGGCGCTGCGCGAGAGCCATTCGCACTACCTCTGGCTCAACGACGACACCGTCGTGTCGCCCGACGCCCTGGCCACGCTGCTGGCCACGGCGCAGGAACGACGCGGCGCGCTGGGTCACCCGGTCATCGTGGCCGGCACCACGGCCGACGCCGCCACCGGGCGCCCCAGCTACGGCGGCGGCGTGCGCGCCGTGCGCTGGCGGCTCACGTCGTGGCAGACCGTGCCGCCTGCCGACCGGCCGCAGCGCGTGGAGGTGATGGACGGCAACCTCGTGCTGATCCCGGCCGAGACGGCCGAGCTCGTGGGCAACGTCGACCCCGTCTACGAGCACGCGATGGGCGACTACGACTACGCCCTGCGCGCCCGGCGCCTGGGCGTGCAGGTGTGGCTGGCGCCTGGCGTGCTGGCGCATTGCGCGCCCAACCCGCAGGCCGGCAGCTTCCACGATGCGAGCCTGTCGACGGCCGCACGCTGGCGCGCGCTGCTCGGGCGCAAGGGCCTGCCCTGGCGGTCGTGGCTGCACTTCACACGGCGCCACACCGGCCCGTGGTGGCCGCTGTTCTTCGCCTGGCCCTACCTGCGCGTGCTGCTGGGCCGGCCGGCACGGGCCGCGCAGCGCTGAGCATCCCCATGTGCGGCATCAACGGCATCCTGCAGGGCCCCGGCGCGCCCCGGCGTGACCTGCGCACCGACGTCGCGGCGATGAACCGCGCGCTGCGGCACCGCGGCCCCGACGACGAGGGCACGTGGTTCGTCTCCGGCGAGGCCGCGAACGTCGGGCTGGGCTTTCGTCGCCTGGCCATCCTCGACCTCAGCGCAGCCGGCCACCAGCCCATGTGCAACGAGGACGGCACGGCCTGGCTGGTCTTCAACGGCGAGATCTACAACCACGAGGAACTGCGGCCCGAGCTGCTGAAGCGGGGCCACGTCTTCCGCTCGCGCAGCGACAGCGAGGTCATCCTGCACGCCTGGGAGGAGTGGGGCGAGGACTGCGTGCAGCGCTTCAACGGCATGTGGGCGTTCGCGGTCTGGGACGTGCGGCGCCAGCGCCTGTTCGCCAGCCGCGACCGCTTCGGCGTCAAGCCCTTCCTCTACGCCGAACGCGACGGCGCCTTCTTCTTCAGCAGCGAGGTGGCGGGCCTGCGCGCCGTGCTGCCGCTGAACACGGTGCACGCAGCCAAGCTGCACGACTACCTGGCCTACGGCTACCGCACCAACGACGGCCAGAGTTTCTTCGACGGCGTGCGCGAGCTGCCGCCGGCGCACCAGCTGGTGTGGGAGGGCGGCCGCACGTCGTTGCGCCGCTGGTGGCAGCTGCAGCCGCGGCCCACCACGCTGCCGGCCGGCGAGCGCCCGGCGGCCTTGCGCGAACTGCTGGCCGATGCCGTGCGGCTGCGCCTGCGCAGCGACGTGCCGGTGGCGCTGCTGCAGAGCGGCGGCCTGGACTCGTCGGCGATCTGCGCCCTGGTCGACGACGAGGCCGCCGCAGGCCGGCTGGGCCGCGAGCCCATCACGGCCTTCACCGCCGTGCACCCCGGCCATGCCTACGACGAGAGCGCGGCGGTGAACGCGCTGATGGCGCGCTGCCCCCACGTGCGCTCGGTGCAGATCGCGCCGCCGTCGGACGACCTGGCCACCCGGCTGCCGGCCTTCGTCGCGGCGATGCAGGAGCCGATGTTCAGCGCCACGTCCTACGCACACTGGACGCTGATGCAGGCCGTGCATGCGCAGGGCATCAAGGTCATCCTCAACGGCCAGGGCGCCGACGAGGCCTTCGCCGGCTACACGCGCTACATCAGCGGGCAGCGGCTGCTCGACCTGTTGATCCAGCACCCCGCGCGCGCGCCAGGCGAGATGGCCCGCATCGCGCGCCGCACGGGGCAGGGCGTGCCGGCGCAACTGGCGCAGCTGGCCAAGGCGATGCTGGGCCGGCGCAGCGCTTCGGCCTACCGCGGCTGGGTCAGCGAAGGCGCGCTGCGCTTCCTGCGGCCCGAGTTCCGCCGCGCCCACGCGGCGCACCTGCCCGACACCGCCATGCACTGGGCGCCACGCAACCTCGAAGCGCACCTGCTGTCGCAGCTGCAGCACTACGGCTTCAACCAGATCCTGCAGTACGAGGACCTCTCGTCGATGCACCAGTCGGTGGAGATGCGCTCTCCCTTCGTCGACTGGCGGGTGATGGAGTTCGCCTTCTCGCTGCCGGCCGAGGACCGCTTCTCCGACGGCATCGGCAAGCGCGTGCTGCGCCAGGCCTTCGCCGACCGGCTGCCGCCGGCCATCGTCGGCCAGCACCGCAAGATCGGCTTCGCCACGCCCTTTGCCGAATGGTCGGCCACGCCCGCCTTCCGCGCCTTCGTGGCCGAGCTGGTGTCCTCGCGCGAGTTTCTGCAGCGGCCGATGTGGGACGGCCCCCGGCTCGCCGCCGCGCTGACCGGTCGCCGTGCCGTGCCCAGGGACTTCCCGGCCTGGCGCTTCATCACCACCGAGCTGTGGCTGCGCCACGCCGGCATCCGGCATGCCTGACCGCGCCCCCGACACGCTGGTCATCGTGCAGCGCGTGCTGACGCACTACCGCGTGCCGCTGTTCGAAGCGCTGCGCGACCGGCTGCGACACGAGGGCTTCGTGCTGCGCCTGGTCTACGGCGACGCCGCGGCGCACGAGCGCTCGCGCGAGCTCGAGGCCTTGCTGCCCTGGGCCCTCCACGCGCCGTGCCACTACGCTGCCGGCGGGCGGCTGTGCTGGCAGTCGCTGGGCGACGGGCTGAAGGGCGCGGACTTCGTCGTCGTGGCGCAGGAAAACCGCCTGCTCAACAACCTGCCGCTGCTGCTGGTGCCGCAGGCCTTCCGCGTCGGTCTCTGGGGCCATGGCAGCAACCTGCAGGCGCGTGGCGGCGACGCGCCGGCGCAGCGCTTCAAGCGCCTGCTGACGCGGCGCGCCGACTGGTGGTTCGCCTACACCGAGCGCTCGGCCGACCTGATGCGGCGCGACGCCCCGGCCGAGCGCATCACGGTGCTGAACAACGCCATCGACACGCGCACGCTGCGCGAAGCAGTGGCCGCGGCGTCGAGACTGCCCCGCTCGGCGCTGCGTCAGTCGCTGGGGGCGGGCCCCGGGCCGCTGGGCCTCTTCATCGGGTCCTGGTACCCCGACAAGCGGCTGGACCTGCTGCTCGACGCGGCCAGCCTCGTGCATGCGACGCGTCCCGACTTCCAGCTGGTCGTCGCCGGTGCCGGTCCGCTGGCCGATGTGCTGCAGCAGCGTGCCGGGGCGCTGCCGTGGGTGCGGCTCCTGCGACCGCTGCACGGTGCCGACAAGGCACGCTGGCTGGCCGCCGCCGACCTGCTGCTGAACCCGGGCACCATCGGCCTGGGCATCCTCGACGGCTTTGCCGGCGGGCTGCCGATGCTCACCACCGACGGCGACCACAACCCCGAGAGCGCCTACCTGCAACCCGGCCGCAACGGCCTGGTCAGTGCCGCGGCGCCGCAGCCCTTCGCCGACGCCGTGCTGTCGCTGCTGGCCGACGAGCCGCTGCGCGCCCGGCTGGGCGCACAGGCCGCGGCCGATGCGCAGCGCTACACGCTCGAAGCCATGGTGGACAGATTCGCACAAGGCCTGGTGGCCTGGCGGCAGAGCGAGCGACGGGCATGAAGGTGCTCGTCGCGCACAACGCCTACCAGCAGCGCGGTGGCGAAGACGCCGTCGTCGACAGCGAGATGGCGCTGCTGCGCGAGAACGGCCACGAGGTGCACGCCTACCAGCGACACAACGACGAGTTGCGTGGAGCGTCCGGGAACGGACCGTCCGGCATGGCCCGCGCCCGTGCCGCGGCCGGCACGCTGTGGTCGCGCCGCACCACGCGCGAGCTGCGCGAGCTGCTGGGCGATCTGCGGCCCGACGTGCTGCACGCCCACAACACCTTCCCGCTGATCTCGCCGTCGCTGTACTGGGCCGCGGCGAAGGCCGGCGTGCCGGTGGTGCAGACGGTGCACAACTACCGCCTGGCCTGCCCGCAGGCGATGTTCCTGCGCGACGGCCGCGTCTGCGAGGACTGCCTGGGCCACGTGCCCTGGCGCGCCGTGCAGCATGCCTGCTACCGCGGCTCGCGTTCGCAGACGGCCGTGATGGCGGGCATGCTGCAGTTGCACCGGGCGCTGGGCACCTGGCAGGACAAGGTGGCGCGCTGGATCGCGTTGTCGACGTTCTCGCGCGACAAGCTCGTGGCCGCGGGCCTGCCGGCCGCGCGCATCGTCGTCGAAGGCCACGCCGTCGACGCCGTGCCCGAGGCGGCCGAGCCGCGCCGCGGCCTGCTGTTCGTGGGCCGCCTGTCGCCCGAGAAGGGCATCGGCGTGCTGGCGCGTGCGCTGGCCTTGTCCGGCGACCTCGAGATCGACGTCATCGGTGACGGCCCCGAGCGCGCGCGCCTGGCGGGCCAGCCCGGCGTGCGCCTGCACGGCGAGCTGCCGGCCCCGCTGGTGCGCCGCGCCATGCAGCGTGCGCGCGCGCTGGTGCTGCCCAGCATCGTCTACGAGCAGTTTCCGCGCACGCTGGTCGAAGCGTTCGCCGCAGGCCTGCCGGTCGTCGCCAGCGACCTGGGTGCGCTGGGCGAGCTGGTGCAGGAAGGCCGCAGCGGCCTGCTGTTCGCGGCCGGCGACGCGCGCGCGCTGGCCGAGCGCATGCGCTGGGCGCTGACGCATCGCGACGAGATGGCCGCACTGGGCGAAGGCGCGCGCCAGGTGCACGCCGAGCGCCACACGCCGCAGCGCCACCACGCGGCACTGCTGCGCATCTACGGCGAGGCGATCCTGGAGACTCGACAGGATTGAAACGTGCCGAGACCCGTCAAGCGAACGCCCCGGAACCGGCTTTGCCGGGCCGCTGGCGTTGCCCCCTTGAGGCGACCTGTGCCTGGCGAAGGCCATCCCGCGATTGCACGCGGGATGGCGCGCGAAGCGCGTAGGGGGTGGTCCAATTCAGGGCCGCAGCAGGTAGGCTGCCGGCAGGATGCCCCAGGCATCCGACCAGGGGCCGAAGCCGGTGGCCACCGGGTGTCCCGTGCGGCCGGGCCAGCGCAGCGACGCGGCGGCACCCTGGCGCATCAGCACCGCGCCGACCGGCAGCGTGGGCACCGCGGCGGCCGAGGCCAGCATCGTCAGCTCGTGGAAGTCGTCCATCGGCGCGCCGCCCAGGTAGCGCACCGTCATCGCCGACAGCCGCGTGGCCTCGCGCGGGTCCTGCCGCGTCTTCTGCGGCTCGGCCTGGTACCAGTCGAGCTGGCCGGTGTGCAGCTTCAGGTAGGTGTCGGCCAGCAGGGTGAGCGACTTGGCCCCGCCCCCGGCGCTCTCGCTGCCGTGCAGGCCGGCCGTGGTGCTGAAGGCCGCCAGCGAGGGGTCGCCCTGGCGTGCCAGCGCGCGGGCCAGCATGAGCGCGCCCCCGAGGTCCATCGAGGCGTAGACCGTGCCCTGGCGGGCGATGCAGTACTCGCCGTTGCGGCCGAACTCGCCGGTGCTGCCGTCGGGGTAGACGGCGTAGGTCATCCATTCCATGAAGTAGCGCTTGGCGCGCGACACCAGCTCGGCGTCGCCCAGCAGCAGCCCCGCGCTGCCGGCGGCGAAGGCATTGGCCGCGCGGCGGTTGTTGAACCACAGCGTGAGCACCGAGACCCGCGGGCCCAGCGTGCCGTCGGCACGCGCGTAGGCGTGCACCGGGAAGGACTGCGCCGCGTCGGCGTCGTCGATGCGGCAGTCGCCGTTGCTGTCCACGCGGCGCGAGGCCCAGCGCGCGTCGCCGCTGCTGGCGGCGTCGGCGCCGCGCGCCGCGTAGTGGCCGGCCAGGCGCTGCGGGAACAGCTCGCGCAGCTGCCAGTCCAGGTGCGCGGCGAAGAACCAGGCGTTGCGGCGTATGTAGTTCTCGACCACCAGCCGCTCGTCGGCCGGCAGCGCGGCGCGCACGAAGTCGTAGGTGGCGATGAAGCGCGCCAGCCACGGTGCTTCGGCCCACCAGCCGTCGCGCGAGCCGCCGTCCAGCGCGGTGTAGCAGCGCGTGGCGGCGAAGTCGTTGGCCGCGGCCCGGGCCTGCGTCTGCAGCCAGGTGCGCACGGCAGCCAACGACGCCGCCTGCCCGGTGAGCAGATGGTGGAAGGCCGCGTCGCGTGCCAGCTGCCCGTGCGTGGAGCGCGTGGCATCGTCGCTGCCGCGCAGCGGCTCGCCCTCGCGCTGGAAGCGCTCGGCGTTGCCGCGGATGCGTGCCCAGTCGCCGGGCGAACCGGCCGCGAAGTCGCCGTCGTCCACGAAAGGTCCGCGGGCGGTGCGCTCGCGCCAGGTCGCCAGTTCCTGCGCGTTGAAGAAGACGCCACCCGATGCCGGCAGGTCGGCCGCGCGGGTGTGCGTCAGGTCGGCCGGGGCCACGAAGCCCTCACGGCAGCTGGCCGTGGCCGACACCGCACGCAGGCCGGCCTTGGCGTCGCCGGGGGCGTCCGACAGGCGCCCCAGCATGGCCGCTGCAGCCAGCGCGGCGGGGGGCTGCAGGGCATCGCCCCGCGCGTCGACACCGGGTGCGGCAGGCTCCGTCGTCGTCGTCCCGCCGCTGCCTTCGCCGCGGCCCGCCGCCGAGGCCGCCTCTTCAGCCACCTTGGCTGCCGCCTCGGCTTCGGGCAGCCGCAGCGGCAGGCGGCCGTCGGCCGTCTTGGTTCCCCCGGCGGCGGCCGCCGCCGGTACGGGGGCCGGGTCGGCCTCTCCCCCGCCGCAGGCCAGCATCGAACTGCAGAGCAGGAGGGTCAGGAACATGCGGGCGGACGGCGGCGGTGATCGGTCGGGGCAGCGCATGGTAGCGGTCCGGGTGGTCCCCCGTTATCGGCCGCCGCTGCCGCCGACTGCAGCCCCGGGCGGTCAAGTTCAGCGGGGCGCAGGCCGATAGAGGAGGGGCGGGCCTTCCGGCCGTTCTTCCCCTGTGCGCTTGCGCGATCGAAGTGCCCGTCTGCTGGGTCCACCCTGGCGCGAGCCTGCCTGCCCGAACCGTGTCGCCTGCCCGCCCCGTCGTCCGCACCCGACTGCTCAACTGCCCCGCCTGCGGGAGTGGTCTGCAGCGGGTGCCGCGCCTGCCCGAAGACCGCGTGCCCGGAGCGCCGCCGTCGCTGCGGCGCTTTCGCTGCACGCAGAAGGCGTGCGCCTGGGCCGGGCTGATCGAACGCACCAGCTCGTCCGATGGGGCGCCGCGGCACGAGGCCGACGACGGCGACTCGCTGCCCCCCTTCGACACGCCGGCCATCGGCTTGCAGCACGGCGATGCAGCGGCTGCGCCGCGACCCGAGCCTTCGTCGAGGGCCGATGGCGTCCAGCGCAAGCCGTGCAGCCGGCGGCGCGGGGCGCTGCACCTGCTGGGCCTGGGCATGGCGCTGTCGGCACTGGCCCTGCTGCGATCACCGGACACGCAGGGGCCTGTGGCCCAGCCCGGTCGCGGGCTGCAGGGCGTGCCGCTGGGGCGGAGCCACGACGGCGACGAACTGCCTGAGGGCCACCCCTGGAAGCTGAAGACCGTGGCCTTGGCGGCTCGCGCGCTGCCTGGCGAGGCGCCCTTGAGCCTGCGCCGCCATTGCCGCTGGGGCGAGCCCGGGCGCAGCCCCTACCGCGGCACGGTCGAACAGGCGCTGGCCGCGGCGCGCGT